>Ga0070730_10000187_pt1 | contig 79314 bp, 77 predicted proteins | sample Coa_R1_3_FD_66447 | JGI IMG/M metagenome (GOLD analysis project Ga0070730, IMG submission 66447) | Surface soil microbial communities from Centralia Pennsylvania, which are recovering from an underground coalmine fire - Coalmine... | ecosystem: Environmental > Terrestrial > Soil > Unclassified ... | reverse complement strand
GGGTGATATCTCTCGTCATGGCGTTGCTCTCCTTTGTGGAATCAGCACCCCGAGCCTACCGGCTCAAGGTGGGCAACGCCGACCTCTTCAGAAATTCAACAGAACCCGGGACATCCCCACAGAGGGCAGTGCGGCAGCGATAGTGGCGAATGAGGCCGAACTCTCCGTCGCAAACGGCGCAACGTGCAATTCGGTTAGGCCGGTGTTGCCGGTAGGGTTGATCGTCCTTGTTTGACATATCGGTCTCCTCAAGGTCTTGCACGGGCCGTAGTCGCACATCGCACAAAGGTGCAGTGCGGCTTGGGAATCGTAGTGGTCTGCCAGATCGCGCGGTGTGCAGGGACACCGGGCGCACAGTTTCACTTGCATGAGCCGCCTCCCGGGGCAGCGTGCTCGGTCACAGCTGCATGCAGGCCGGGCTTGCTAATCCGGTTCCGGCCTTTGCCGCCGCGATTGCGAGCCAAGCCCGTTGGGCCGGTCTTGATGGCCATTTGGACCGCTGCAATCGGCTGTTCCCGATTGGCCCGAACACTAGGGCGGTCGGAGGCGATTGTTCAATTGTACGGAGGTAATCGCGCGATATCGAAAGGGTTGGGAGAGTTATACGGAGGTATAGGCCCAGGGCCGACTCGGCGTGCGCCCACTTCCGTCTAACGACTGAGGCGATGTCCGAACGAACTGCCGCATTTTTGCGCAAAATGCTCTAATCTATCCGCCGCACAGGGACGGTTTGCGAATGACGCCAAACCAGACCAGGAACGTTGCAGGTTCAGCCGCGCAGTTCTTCCTCGGCGGTCTTGCGCTGGCACTGGTAACCTTGGCTTGCTTTGTGCTGCGCGCCGACCTCGCCACAACCGCCTTCGCCGATCTGGTCGTGATCATGCTGTTCTCGCTGATCGGCAGCTTCGCGGCCGCGGTGCTACTTTGCTTCCTGTCGGCGGCGAGCCTGGTCTATCTCTTTGCTCCGCCGATCCTGAGCCTCGCAACCCACGATCCGCAAGATCTCGTCGTGGTGACCGCCTTCTGCGTGGCCGGGATGATCGTGGCCTGGCTGACCGGAAATGCCCGCCAGGAAAAGGAGGCTGCGCTCGAGGCCGAGGCGCGCCTCAGGCGCAGCCAGGTTGAATTGCGCGAAAGCGAGAAGGAATGGCGGGAGGTTTTCGAGCACAACCCGGTCATGTATTTCATGGTCGACGCGGACGGCACCGTCCTGAATGTCAATACGTTTGGTGCCGCGCAGCTCGGCTATACGGTTGCGGAGCTGGTAGGCCAGCCGGTGCTCAACGTCTTTCGCGAGGAAGACCGCGCGTTCATGCGCAAATGCGTTGCGGTCTGCCTGGAAACGATCGGCCAGTCACACACCTGGGAAATCCAGAAGATCAGGAAAGACGGCTCGTTCCTGTGGGTGCGCGAGAATGCCAAGGCGATGCGGCGCGCCGGCGGCAAGCTCATTATTCTGGTTGCCTGCGAAGATGTCACCGAACGGAGGCAAACCGAAGACGCCTTGCAGCAGAGCGAGGCCTATCTCGCTCATGCGCAAGCGTTGAGCCACACCGGCAGCTTCGGCTGGCGGGTCGACACCGGCGAGATCATCTGGACAGCGGAGACATTTCGGATCTTTGGATGCGATCCCGCGACCAGACCAACGCTTCAGCTGGTTGTCGAGCGCACGCATCCGGACGATCGTGCCGCCGTGCAAAGCACCGTCGATCAGGCGGCACGCGACCAGAAGGATTTCGAGCACGAGTACCGGCTTCTCATGCCTGACGGCTCGGTGAAGCATGTGCATGCCCTGGCGCGCGCGACGATCAACGCGTCCGACAGCCTTGAGTTCGTCGGGGCAGTGACCGATGTCACGGCCGCCAGGCTGTCGGAAGAGCGGCTGCGCCGCAGCGAAGCCTACCTGGAGGAAGCCCAGCATTTGAGCCACACCGGCAGCTGGTCCTGGGATGTCCACCGCGACGACTTCGTCTATCGCTCGGCCGAAGTCTATCGGCTGTTCGGCTTCGACCCGGAACACGGCGCATCGGCGAAAGAGATCCAGTCGCGTATTCCCGCGGAAGACCTGCAAATGCTTGGCGAGGTGGTGCGACAGGCGGTGCGGGCGAGGCAAGGAAAGTTCGAATTCGATTTTCGAATCGTGCTGCCCGGCGGCGCGACAAGGCGCATTCATTCCGTGGCGCACCCCCTCCTCGACAGTGATGGCAAGGTCAGTGAAATCCTGGGCACGCATATGGATGTGACCGAACAACACGCGGCGAGGGAAAGGCTGGAAAAGGCCTTTCTGGCGCTGCGCGAGAGCGAGCAGCGCTTCCGCGATTATGCCGAGACGGCGTCTGACTGGCTGTGGGAGACCGGGCCGAACCACCGGATCACGCATTTCTCCGAGCATACCAGCGCGGCCGGCATTCCGGAGTCCGCCGCGGCCGGCGCGCAGCGCTGGGAAATTGCCGCCGACCTCGAATCCGAACCTGAGAAATGGACGCAGCATCGGGCGACACTCGAAGCGCATCTGCCCTTCCGCGATCTGGTGTACCGCACCGAAAACCGCAAGGGATCCCCGATCTACGTCCGTACCAGCGGCAAACCCGTCTTTGACGCCAACGGAGATTTTCTCGGCTATCGCGGCGTCAGCACCGACATCACCGCAAGCATTCGTGCCGACCAGGCCGAACAGGCGCTGCGCAAAGCACAGGCCGAGCTTGCCCATGTGACGCGCGTGACGACGCTCGGCGAACTGACCGCCTCCATCGCACACGAGATCAACCAGCCCCTCGCGGCCGTGATCGCCAACGCCGAGGCGTGCATGAGCTGGCTCGACCGCAATCCTGCCGATCTCGATGCGGCGCGGCGCTCGGTGGAGTGGATTGTCGAAGATGGCAACCGGGCGAGCGAGGTGATCAGGCACGTTCGCGCGCTTGCGAAAAAGACCGACATCGAAAAGGCATCGCTCGACATCAACAATGTCGCAAGCGACGCCATGGCGCTGGTGCAGCGCGAACTTTCGAGCCACGAAGTCGTGCTGAAGCTGCAACTCGCGCCCGATCTGCCCCGGATTTTCGGTGATCGGATCCAGCTCCAGCAAGTGATCATCAATCTGGCGATGAACGCGGTGGAAGCCATGGAATCGGTAGCAGATCGACCGCGCGAACTGACGATCCAGTCGGGCCGGCACGGCGTCGACAGGGTTTTTCTGACCGTCGCCGACAACGGCGTCGGAATCGCCGATGCGGACGCGGAACGCATGTTCACGCCGTTCTACACCACCAAATCCAGCGGCATGGGCATGGGACTTTCCATCTGCCGCTCAATCGTGGAAGCTCACGAGGGACGCCTGTCGGCTTCCCGCAACGAGGGTAGCGGCGCGAACTTCCAATTCGTCCTGCCGGCGCACGGAGGGGACACGGTGTGACCGAGCGACCCGGATCTCCGCGCGAGCTTGCGAGCGGCAAGGAAGTCAAGGAGCCGATCGTCTTCGTTATCGACGACGACCCCTCCATGCGCCGGGCCCTCACCAATCTCATTCAATCGGTAGGACTTGAGGTCGAGGCGTTCGGTTCGGCCGCCGAATTGTTGAAAGGCAAGCTGCCCGATGTGGCGAGCTGCCTGGTGCTCGATATCCGCCTTCCGGGATTGAGCGGACTCGATCTGCAGGCTGAATTCGCCAGGGCGAACATTCTCATCCCCATTATTTTCATCACCGGACACGGCGATATTCCGATGACCGTGCGGGCGATGAAAGGCGGTGCGGTCGATTTCCTCACCAAGCCGTTTCGCGATCAGGACCTGCTCGATGCCGTGGTTAGTGCGATCGACAAGGATCGCAGGCGGCGGGAATCCGACAATGCGATCGCGGGCCTGCAGGCGCTATTCGACACCTTGAGCAGTCGCGAACGCGAGGTGCTGGGCTTCGTTGCCGCCGGCCTGATGAACAAGCAGATCGCGGCAGAGCTGGACCTTGCCGAGATTACCGTCAAGATCTATCGCGGGCATATCATGAAGAAGATGAAGGCGAAGTCGCTGGCGGATTTGATCAGAATGACCGAAGCGCTCGGAATCCGTCCCACCAAGCCTTCGAGCGAGCCCGCCGGGCCGCGCTAATGCAAAGGCGGATACGGGCGCTCCAAGAAAGATCATGCGCAACAACGGCCTGCAGCGCCACTGCGCTTCGATCGAAGCGTTTCGCGCACCAGCCCTACAAACCTAAGTATGATTTTACAATTTCGGCGCGTAAGCCCACCCTTCCGACGGGCCGGCAAAGCTTTGGCAAGCCTTCCCGCCTCAGGAGGGTCGTCTTGCCCGCGCCTTCGGTCATTTCGGTCATTGACGATGACGCCTCGATCCGGGTTGCGACCAACAATCTCCTGAGATCGCGCGGCTATATCGTCCATACCTTTGCTTCTGCTGAGGAGTTTCTGCGCTCGCCGCATCTCAATGAAACATCATGCGTCATTGCGGACGTGCAGATGTCGGCGATGAGCGGTCTGGACCTGCTGGGGGCGATGCGCGCCAACGGCCATGATGCACCCTTCATCTTCATCACGGCCTTCCCCGATGAAAACCTGCGCGCGAGGGCGGCTAAGGCCGGAGCCATCTGCTTTCTGGCAAAGCCCTTCGCCGTTCCGAACCTGATCAGGTGCCTCGAGACCGCCCTGGAAGCAGGCCGCGACGAAGCAGGGAAATGAGATCGCCCCCTCGCCTCAACGCGAAGACAACGAACGCGCTCGCGTTCGCGTTGCCGGATTTGCGACCGGTGGTCGCGGTCAGGAGCCGCCAAGGTCTCGTTGCTGAGCCGGACTCAGCCCAGCACCGAAAGAGCGCGGTTCGCGCGGGACCAGCCGCCCCACGGGTTCGCGGGCGATCCTGGTGCGCAATTCCGCGAGATCGATGAAGACGTCAGCCTGACGACGCAGCTCGTCGGCGATCATCGGCGGCTGGCTCGAGATGGTCGAAACGACCGTCACGCGAACGCCGCGGCGCTGCACTGCTTCGACCAGCGGGCGAAAGTCGCCGTCACCGGAAAACAGCACTATCTGGTCGACATGCGCGGCGACGTCCATGGCATCGACGGCGAGTTCGATATCCATGCTGCCCTTCAATTTGCGGCGGCCGCTGGCGTCGATGTACTCCTTGGTCGCCTTGGTGACGACGGTATAGCCGTTGTAGTCGAGCCAATCGATCAGCGGACGGACGGAGGAATACTCCTGATCCTCGATGATCGCCGTGTAATAGAATGCGCGCAGCAGCATGCCGCGGTCCTGAAATTCCTTGAGCAGTCGTCTGTAATCGATATCGAAGCCGAGCGTCTTGGCCGTCGCATAGAGATTGGCGCCATCGATGAACAGCGCGATGTTGGAGGAAACCGTCATTGTGCCAACAACCTCTCGCGGAGACATTCGGAGATCAAGGCAGGCAGCCGGATCCTCCAAACTGGACGCACGCCTGCCGGCGCCGCGACTATTCCATCGCCTGCAATCAGTTTTGCAATTGGGCAGCGAGGGTAGAATGCGCGGGTTTGCAGCTCAATTGTACCGAGGTTAGCGCCCGATATGGAAAAGTATGCGAGAGCTATACGAACGTTTAGGGCAGGACAGGTTCTGGTCGGATGAACTCATGCGCCGTCGCCTCCGGGCGTTCAGCCGAGCATCCTGGGCGCGCTGGGCGGGTGACAGCGCACGGTCCGCGTTTCGCTCACCGAAATTGGCGGGGCCGGCGCTCCCCGGTGACGGAGACCACAGGAGCAGAGCCTGCCCGGAAACTTGACATTCCAGCCGGAGCGGCGCAGATCTTTTTTTCGAAGATTATTCGACTTTCGGTGACCCATGAATTTCGCGCTGCCCGATGAGCTCGTCATTTGGCAAAATCGCGTGCGGGAATTCGTCCGGACGCAACTGCAGCCGCATGATGCGTCCATCGAGCAAACCGGCCTGGTGCCCGAAAGTGCGATGGCTGGCCTCCGCAGCATGGGTCTGTTCGGCACGAACACGCCGAGAGAGCATGGCGGCCTCGGGCTCTCCATGTTGGGCAGTTGTCTCGCCATCGAAGAGCTCGCAAAGGCGCACGCCGCCTTCTATTATCTCTGCGGCGTCAACGTCCACATCGGCTCGAAGGCCATCGAATTCCATGCGCGCCCGGAAATTCGCGACAGATGGCTGCCGGATCTCGCCAGGGGGCGGGTGATCGCCGCATTTGCGCTAACGGAGCCCGAGGCCGGGTCCGATGCGGCGCGGATCACAACGCGCGTCCGGCGCGATGGTGCGAATTACATCTTGAACGGAAGGAAGACCTACATCACCAACGCGCCGGTCGCCGGCGTGCTCACGGTCTTTGCCACCCATGATGCCTCTGCCGGCGCCAAAGGCATCTCCGCCTTTGCAATCGATGCGAGGACGGCGGGCCTGCGCATCGGACGCGCGATCGAGATGGCCGCCGGCCGGGGCAGCGCCCACGCCGAGGTGATCTTCGAGGATTGCCGCGTGCCGCGGAGTTGCCTGCTCGGCGAGGAAGGCGCGGGCTTCGGCATCGCGATGCGATGTCTCGATGCGGGAAGGACACATTGGGGCGCCTATTGCGTCGGCGCCGCGTCGCAGCTTCTGAGCCATGCGCTCGAGCACGTTTCGCGACGCGAAACGTTCGGCCGCAGGCTGCGCGATCACCAAGGCATCGAATGGACGATTGCCGACATGGCGGCCTCGCTTCATGCCGCGCGCCTCGTCGCCTATGAAGCGGCCTGGCGCTACGATCGGGGCGATGCCGCGGAGCGCACTGCGGCGGCGGCCCTGTCGAAATATACCGGCGCCGAAATGGTCCAGCGCGTGGCTGATACCACGCTTCAATTGTTCGGCGGCTCGGGCTACTCGAAAGACCTTCCGATCGAACGCATCTGGCGCGAGACGCGCGTGGTGCGCATTCTCGACGGTACGTCGGAGATGATGCGGCAGATCATCGCCCGCAATGCGTTCAGGACTTTTGATCGCAAGAACGCGCCGAACTGATCGCCAGGGTAACTTGATCTTTCCGGACGCGCGAAGCGGCATCGAGGGAGACTGGACGGGTGGCAGGAACGACCGTGAAATTGAAACAGCAGCGGAGCCGCGATCGCCGGCAGCAGATCCTCTCCGCTGCGACAAAGCTGTTCGGCGCGAAAGGCATCGACCGGACATCGCTGACCGAGATCGCAAGTCACGCAAAGGTGCCCTTGTCCAGCCTTTACGACTATTTCGAAGACAAGCAGGCGCTCGTGATCGAGGTGCCCGAGGACAACTTCGCAGCTCTCTATGAGAAGGCCGAGCCGCTGTTGCTCAAGGCCGGCCCCGATCCCGTCGTACAGCTCAAGATCACCTATCTATCGAACTTCGAATACATCAGAGAGAACCCGGGCTGGGGACGCGTCTTCTTTCTGGAAATCTGGCCGAGTGTCATCGCGGCCGAGCCGAGGATCAGGAGATCCGTTGACAAGTACGCCCTGCGCTACGTGCAGCTGATCAAGCAGGCCATTCGATCCGGCGCATACCAGAAGAACCTCGATCCGTACCTTGCGATGTCGCTATTGATGGGCGGCATGTGCCACGTGACAGCCGTCTGGCTGCTCTATGGCCGGAAATACGACCTCATGAAGAAGGGAAAAGCGATGTTCGCGACGTTGCACGAGGGGTTTCTCAGGACGTAACGGCGCTCCACAGACGTGAGGCAGAGAAGAACGCCTCGGCCTGAGCGAGCGCGCTCGGCGAGGTGAGCATCACGGCGTCACGGCGTAATCTTGCCGTCGAGGATGGCAATCCGAAATGGCTTCACCTCGATGCTCTGCCACACCTTCTCCGCAACGTAGGGCTCACGGGCGAGCCACGCATCGAGATGGTCACGAGTTGGAAAGTCTGCAAAGATCACGGATCCGATCATGTCGCCGGCGTCGTCGAGTATGGCGCCGGCCGCGCGCAACTCGCCGCACTCAACCATCGGCCCGATGCCCGCAAAGTGCGCCGGGCGCACCGCCTGGCGACGGGCCTTGGCGTCTTTGTCCGTACCATCATAGGCCAGCACGAGAAATTGCATCACGAAGCTCCTTTCACCCCGCCCGCTCCGGCCTTGCCTGGCAGGATCATTCGCCCGTCACGTGGATCGCTCGCACGATGGACAAGCTCATAGTGCCGGGCAAAGGAGTCGTAGTCCGACAAAAGCTCTTCCGCACGGGGTTCGATTTTGGCGAGCTCTATGTTGCTTCCGGCAAACTGCCTGATATCGTCAAGCGAATCCCAATAGGTCACGGCAAGAAACTCGACCTTGTTGTCGACGGTTCGGCGCAACAGCTCGGCGCCGCGATGTCCGCGCATCCCCTGAAGCGACGGGAACACCGTCTCGGCGATATGCTTGACATAGTCGGGCGCCGCTTGCGCGCCGGCCCGACCGCACCACAATCGTGCGATCATTGCTACTGCACTCCCTCAAACTGCTCCTCACGGGCGAGCTGACGCGAAATCACCAGCCGCTGGATTTCGGAAGATCCCTCATAGATCGAGCAAACGCGAACATCGCGATAGATACGCTCGACCGGAAAGTCGTTGAGATAGCCATAGCCGCCGTGGACCTGGATCGCGGCGGAGCAGATTCTTTCCGCGGCTTGCGAGGCGAACAGCTTCGCCATCGAGGCCGCCTTCAGGCAGGGCTCACCGGCGTCCTTCAGGGCGGCCGCCCGCAGCACCATAAGCTCCGCGGCCTGGAGCGAGGTCGCCATATCGGCCAGACGGAACGCAATCGCCTGGTGCTCGATGATCGCCTTGCCGAAGGTCTTGCGCTGCTTCGCGTAGGCCAGTGCGCAGTCGTAGGCTGCGCGCGCCATGCCGACCGATTGCGCGGCAACGCCGATGCGCCCGGCCTCCAGGCTCGCGAGTGCGATCTTCAGTCCCCGCCCCTCCTCACCGAGCATCTGCTCGGGATGCACCTCGCAATCCTCGAAGACGACGTGGCAATGATCGGAGCCGCGCTGGCCCATGGTGTGTTCGACGCGCGCGACCTTGTAGCCGGGCGAGCTCGTCGGCACGACAAAGGCCGAGAGCCCCTTTTTTCCAGCTTCCGGATCGGTCACAGCGAACACAATGGCGAGGTCGGCACTCTTGCCCGACGTGATGAATTGCTTGGACCCATTAAGGACGAAAACGTTGCCCCGACGACGGGCGCGCGTCTTGATCGCGGCCGCGTCGGATCCCGCGTCCGGCTCGGTCAGACAAAACGCGCCCAATCGTTCGCCTTTGGCCAACGGACGCAAATAGCGTTTGTTCTGGTCTTCGTTGCCGTAGTTGAGGAGCGCCAGAGAGACCAGCGAATTGTGTACCTGGAACGCGGTTGATACTGCGCCGTCGGCCGCGGCGATTTCCATCACGGCCAGCGCATAGGAGACGTAGTCGAGCCCGGAACCGCCGTGCTCCTCCGGCACGACCATGCCCATCATGCCGAGCTCGGCCATCTTGCCAAACGCCTCGCGCGGGAACCGCGGCGCGCGATCGCGCTCGGCGGCGCCCGGGGCAAGCTCCTTTTGCGCAAACTGGCGCGCCATTTGCCGCACCCGGCGTTGTCCTTCGGTGAGCATCGTGATCTCCGGCTCCGTTTGAACCGGACTTATGGCGTCGTCGCGCCGGGCGTATTGGCAAAAATTGCGATTGGAACAGGACAACAAGATAGTTGACTTCGGCAAGTATTTGCTGGACCCTCGGACGAGAGCACCGGTTTAGGCCCGATGTGAGCATTGTCTTTAAGGGTTCGCCATGGCCCGCCACGATCCCCGCAATACCGCGCGCTACTGGAATGACCTGGCGACGCCCGGCCTGTCCTTGATGTGCGCCGCGTTCACCACGCAGGAATTCGCGCCTCATGTTCATGAGGGCTTCGTGGTCGCCGCAACCGAATCCGGCGGCGCCGAGATCAAGAGCCGCGGCGTGGTCGGCCGCGCCCAAACCTCCAAATTGTTCGTCTTCAATCCCGGCGAGCCTCATTCGGGCTGGATGGGCCGCAGCCACGAATGGCGCTATCGCGCATTCTATGTCCCAAGGAGCACGATCGATGATCTCACCCGCGGGCTCGGCACCAGCCGACCCGGCTATTTCTGCCGCAACGAGTTCGGCGACGAGGACCTGATCCGCTGGTTCCTGCGCTTGCATGGCGAACTCGAACGAGGCACCGACCGCCTTCGGACGCGCGAGCTCTTTCTGGACGCGTTCGCGACCCTGTTCCAGCGCCACGCCGATGGCAGTCCGCCGCCACTGGCGGCCCCGAAGGATCGGACGTTGCTGGCGGCCGTCGATGCGATCATGCAGGACCGCTATCACGACCATCTTTCACTTGATGACCTGGCGGGGCAGGTCGGGCTGACGCCGTTTCAACTGATCGGGTTGTTCAAGCGGACGGTCTCATTGACGCCGCACGCTTATTTGACCCAGATTCGCCTCGCTCGTGCCTGCGGTCATCTCGCGAGAGGCGAGACGATCGCACATACGGCGATCGTATGCGGCTTCTATGATCAGGCGGCGTTCACTCATCATTTCAAGCGCTGCTACGGCATCACGCCGCGGCAATACGCCCGGGCCGCAGGCTGACATGGCAAGGACGCAATTTTTTCCAATATCTTGGGCGAACGGCACCCGAGATAAGCGCAATCGAAGATGAACAGGCTCAAGGTGAACATCGCATGTCGCGGCTCTTCTACCATGAAAATCCGGAAACGCTCTCTCTCGAGACCGACATCATCAAGGCGGAGCCGGGTCGGTTGATGCTGGCGGAATCGCCGTTCTTTCCGGGCGGCGGAGGCCAATTGCCGGACAAGGGTCTCATTCGCTGGAACGGCGGCGAAGCGACCGTCACCGGCTTCGAACCCTATGGCGGGCGGATCTGGATATTGCTGGCCGATGCGGTGGAGCTATCGGGCCGCGTGCAAGCCGTGGCCGATCCGGATTTTCGCCAGATGATGCGCGAGCTTCACACCGACACGCACCTCCTGAACGCCTTCGTCTATCAGCAGTTCAACGGCGCGCTCGTCACCGGCGTGCAGATGAATCCCGACGGCACGGCCCGCATGGACTTTGATCTGCCGGATGCCGACAACGAGCGCCTTCGTGCGCTCGATGGCCCGATCAACGATGCGATCCGCCAGGATCTCGCAGTCGGCGACAGTTACATGCCGATGGACGACGCCATCGATGAACCCGGCCTGATCAGGACGCGAAGCGTTGCGCCGCCTCCGACATCGGACGGCAAGATCCGCATTGTCGAAATTGCAGGGCTCGACCGGCAAGCCTGCGGCGGCACCCACCTCGCCTCAACCGGACACTCGCGCCTGGTGCGCGTGTTGAAGATCGACAACAAGGGCCGCCACAATCGCCGTGTGAAGATCGGGCTCGTTGGGCTGGCGCCCGGCACCTGATTGCGACGGCAACTGGCCGCGGCCAGCGATCAGCCAGGCGGCGATGAATGGTGCAAACTTGCCGAACTTCGTGCCGGCGCCGTTATGGGCGAAAAGACATTCCGGTCGATCGCACCGACGTGGGTGAGGACTCATGACGGCACCGCGGCACTCGCGACAACCCGCGAAAGGAAATCGCTTGCCGCCTTTAGCTCGCTGATGGCGATCCATTCGTCCGGCTGGTGGGCCTGGGCGATCGAGCCAGGTCCCATGATCACTGTTGGAATGTCGGCCGCCTGGAAATATCCGGCATCCGTCCCAAACGGCACGGATGCCAACGCGACGGCGGACCCGGTCAAGCCTTCGATGAAACGCTCCGCTGCGTTCTTCGGCTGCCAGCACAGCGGAAGAACGGTCCCAACGCGCTCCATCACGATATCGGCGTCGGCGATGCTCGCTTTCATCTCGCTCCGGAGATGATCCACAAATTGCTCCACACGCGCGCAGATCGCGCGCCCGTCAATCTCGGGGATCGGCCGGAACTCCCAGGTCAATGTACAATTCGGCGCGAGTGTATTGAGCGACGTGCCGCCCTCGATCGTTCCGACATTCAGCGTCGTATAAGGCGGCTCGACGCCCGAGCTGCTGCACTTCCCCTTAAGCTCGGCGGCAAGCTCGAAAAGAAACGACATGAAACGATGCGCGTGGTCGATGGCATTCATTCCCGCCAGGGGATTGCTCGAATGTGCCGCCCGGCCGCGGAAGGATGTGCGCAGCACAAAAGCTCCCTTATGGACGCTGACGACCTTCATCTCGGTTGGCTCGCCCACGATCGCGAGCAAAGGACGCGGAAAATGCTGCAAGAGCTCCGCAACCAGCTCCGGCACCCCAACGCAGCCAAGCTCCTCGTCATAGGACAGCGCGAGAAGGATCGGACGCCGCAAGCGATCCGGCGCAACGGCGATCATCTGTTCAAGACAGCAAGCGATGAAGCCTTTCATGTCGGCTGTCCCGCGGCCGTACAAGCGGCCGCTCTCCTCGCGCAGGCTGAAGGGATCGCTGCTCCAGCTCTGTCCCGCAACGCCAACGACGTCGGAGTGACCGGAAAGAACAATCCCGCCCTCCTCGTCAGGCCCCATCGCGCAAATCAGGTTCGCTTTCGCTCCACTGCCGCCGGGGGCAATGCGGATCCGGCGCCCCGGCCGGTCCAGCATGTCGGCGACGAACTGGACAAAAGATAGATTGGAGAATTGCGCCGAGGTGTCGAACGCAATCAACTCCTTCAAGATCGATCGCGAGTCCATGTGACGCCACTCACGCTGCTGCAGCCGCGGAGCGGGATTGCAGTTTGCGCTCGACCAACCGGTCGGCGGCGACGTTCGTCGCGACATTTTCCGCATCGGCAATTCGATAGATCGATGTGAGTGTGCCGCGGATGTTGCGGACGCGCCGTTCGGTTTCCTCGCGGTCCCGTCCCAGGCGCTCCATCGCAAGCTGAATCATGCCGCCGGCATTGATCACATAGTCGGGCGCGTAAAGGATTCCGCGGGACCGCAGTGCATCGCCATGATGCAGCTCTTCCAATTGATTGTTGGCGCCGCCGGCAACGACCCTGACGCGCAGTCGTTCGATGCTGCGGTCGTTGATCACGCCGCCGAGTGCGCAAGGCGCGTAGATATCGGCGGGGGTATCGATCACCGCATCGGGATGAACGGCTTCCGCGCCGAATGCATCCACGCATCTGTCGACAACCTCGCGCCTGATATCCGAAACCAGGAGCGTCGCGCCGGCGCCCGCGAGCAAGCGGCAAAGATTGAACCCGACATTGCCTAACCCCTGCACCAGGACGCGCGCGCCGGGCAGATTGCTATGGCCCCAGGCATGACTGGCGCTCGCTTCGATGCCGACGAAGCAGCCGAGCGCCGTGCGCGGCGACGGGTCGCCGCTGCCACCTTGCTCTTCCGGCATGCCCATCACATACGGCGTGGCCCGTCTGATTTCCACCATGTCGGCAGCGGTCGTGCCGACATCCTCGCCGGTAATGTACCGCCCGCCGAGCCCATCGATGAACCGGCCCAACGCGCGCAACAGTTCGGGAGACTTCTGCGTGGACGGATCGGCCATGACGACCGCCTTGCCGCCGCCAAACGGGACATCGGCCGCCGCCGCCTTGTAGGCCATTCCGCGCGACAGACGCAGACCATCGCGCAATGCGCTGGTATCATCGGCATATGGCAGGATGCGGCAGCCGCCGATGGCCGGACCAAGCACCGTGCTGTGAACGGCAATGATCCCGCGCAATCCGCAGGCAGGATCGGAAACGAAGACGACTTCCTCATGGGAGTCGAACGCATCACAGGAAAACACCATTTGATCTCCGCCGAGGCTTTATTTTGACGGGTGTACTCTGACCGTGGCCAAAACCTAGCGGCACCCGCGGCGACGATATTGTAGAAATTTGCAAACTTGCGCGTGGCGGATCGTCGACACACTCGCGCTCTCTCAACTTCTTACAATACGGCCGCAAGCCTATCGACGATCCTGCCGAGGACGACGCAGGAGCACGCGAATGGATCTGGGAATCGCCGGCCGGAAGGCGCTCGTTTGCGGCGCCTCACAGGGGCTCGGCTATGCCTGCGCCTTGGCGCTGGCCCAGGAAGGTGTGAACGTCACGCTGTTGTCGCGCCGGCCGGCGGCGCTTCACGAAGCTGCCGGCCGGATTGAAAAGGAGACCCGACGTCGACCCGACCTCATCGCATGTGACCTTGCAGCAGCCGACGGTTTGAAGTCGGCGCTGGCCGGGACCGCGGCAATGGACATTCTGGTGACGAACGCCGGCGGCCCGCCAAGCAGGGATTTTCGTGAGCTGTCTTTTGAGGATTGGGATCGCGCCATTCGTACCAATCTTCTCTCAAGCGTCGAGCTGATCCGGTCCAGCGTTGACGGCATGATCGCCCGCGGCTTCGGCCGGATCGTCAACATCACGTCGATGACGGTCCGAATGCCGGTGGAGAACCTTGATCTCTCGACCGCTACACGGCTGGCGCTCACGGGCTATGTCGCAGGCGTGTCCCGCCAGATCGCCAGACACAACGTGACCATCAACAACCTGCTCCCGGGCACGGTGCTGACTGAGCGCATCAAGGAGCTCGGTGAAACGGCCGCACGGCTGATCGCCAGGGTCCCGGCCGGCCGCGGTGGGCTTCCGGAAGAGTTCGGCGCCGCATGCGCTTTTCTTTGCAGCAAGAGCGCATCCTACCTCACCGGCCAGAATCTGCTCGTGGACGGCGGGCTATGCCAGTTCACCTTATAAAAACACGCCCTTGTTGGCCGGCTTACTCCAAGGCTTTGCGCGCATTCTCCGGAGCCAGAAGCACGCCGATCAGAGCCAGAGCAGCGATGACTTCAAAATACAGGATCACCGGAGTGAAGCTCGCTCCCGATCCCATCAGCGCGGTACCGATCAGCGGGGCCAATCCGCCCCCGAGGACAATACCCAACTGCTTGCCGAGCGAGCTGCCACTGGCACGAACTCTGGTCGGGAACAGTTCAGCAGTGAATGCCGCTTCCGGCGCAAACATCAGAGCATGAATCAAGCCGAGTGAGACGACGAAACCGCCCATGATTGCCATCGCATTCCTGGTCAGGACAATCTGGAAGAATATCGGATACCAAATGGCAGCCAGCACGATCCCAAGAATGATGAACGGTCGACGGCCAAGCTTGTCGCTGAACCCTGCGATCAAGGGAACGGCGCACATTTCGATGATGTTGGCGACGGTTGTACCGGATGTGATCGAGGACGGCGCCATGCGCAATGCCTTGATGGCATAGCCAAGGACGAAGATGGTGCTCATGTAGAAGAATGAGCTGTGCACCATGTTCACCAGGCATCCCTGCAGGACGGGCTTTTTCCAGGACCTCATAATGGCAATCAGAGGCGCTCGCTCATCTTCGGCTTTGGCTCGGGCGGAGAGAAACAGCGCGGATTCGTCCACTTGAGCGCGCATATATGTGCCAATCACGACGAGCAGCAGGCTCAAGAGGAATGGCACTCGCCAGACCCAGTTCGCAAACGCTTCGCGCGAGGAGGTGGCGCCCAGAAGAGCGATGAGCCCTGAGGCAGCAATCACGCCGACCGGGCCAGCGGCATTAATCCAGGACGCGAAGAAACCTCGCCGCATCGAAGGTGCATTCTCCAGCGTCAGGGACACCGCGTTCATGTATTCTCCGCCAAACGCAAAGCCCTGGATGAACCGAAGGACCACGAGACCAACAGGAGCCCAAAGCCCGATCGAGTCATAGCTGGGCAGGCACCCTATGAAGAAGCTGGCGATGCCCATCAGGAGGAACGTCGCGATCAGCGTCGACTTGCGTCCCAAGCGATCCCCGTAGTGACCGAACACAATTCCCCCGAGCGGGCGGGCCACGAAGCCAACGGCGAAGGTTGCGTAGACCGCGAGCGTACTCGCGACGGAATCCATCTTCGGAAAGAAAAAAGCGGTCGAACACTACCGGTGCCGTAAAGGCGTATACAAAGAAATCGTATTGTTCGATCGCCGAACCAAGCGACGAGGCGATGGCCAATCGTCTGAAAGACGGCGACGAGCTTGTCGCGCCGGATTGCTCGGGCATCGAGAACCGCTCGGCGGCAGTCATTTTTCGCCTCCCATCTTTGCTACACACGGTGCCTTGTTCTGGACCACGCGCCGCCAGCAACCTGCAACTCATCCGCTGCGGGATTGGTCTTGCCCAACGTCGAACGGTGCGACCCTCATGGCGAGGAACTCCGCAGACCAATCATGCTGCCGCCGGCGGTTCGGCGGCGACCTCGGCATGGATCCTGAGAATCTGCTCGACAAGTTCGGGTTTGCGGGCGCGCGCAAAGCCGCACTCGGTCGCTACTCCGAACTCCGGCACGTATTTGCGCGCAAGCTCAATTCGCCGCCGCGCGCCTTCCACGCCATCGGCGGCATGGATCAGTCCGAGGAAGAGCCGCGTTGTCGGGGCGAGCTTGAAGTCCCGCATCGGCGCAAAGAACTCGTCGCTCGCCCGCGGCAACGGCACCGGCAGGTGAATGTAGGCGATGTCGTGCGCAACGGTGGCGGCTATGCTGTTGGCGATCTCGACGAGGTAGCGTGCCGTGACGGGATCAAAGAAGTGCTTCCCGCCGAAATCGCCGTAGCAGAGGTGAAAGCCCAGTTCGACGTCCCGTGGAATCGTGGCGCAGATCCGTCCGAACCTAGCGGCGATCTCGGCTTTCGAGGCGTTGACGAGCGGAAACTGATCCTGGGGCTGTCCGTCCCACAGAATCATGTCGTGGCACACGTCCCATTGGATGCAAAGGTCCTGGTGGGGAATATGCCGGCAGATCGCGTCGACCTCGCGCAGCATCGCCGCTTCATAGGCCGGCTCGATCTCGGCTATATCGCGCGCCGTGCAGAACGCGTAAATCACGCTCATCGGCGTCGGCAGGCAGACCTGAAACCGGGCGCGGGGCTGGATATCGCCGCGCCCGCGGCAAGCCAGGAAGTCTTGATACGAAGCGCGCGCCTCTCGCGCGTAGCCAAGTTCTCCAAAGCGAACCTCACCCGGCTTCACGTCGTCGGCGAGACACAGCAGCGGCAGGCCCGAGGTCTTTCTCGTCGCACCGCTCGGATCGGGTCGAAGAAAGGGGCTTGCCCTGAGCAACGGATACTGAAAGCTGACCCATAGTCGGCGCGGTCCCGGTTCACCGTCGGGAATGCGATCAAGCCGCCGGCCGAGCATGCGCCCAAGCCGGCAAAACACCTCGTCCGCGCTATCCAGGCCCACGCTGCCGACAAGATGAACGTGATCGCACTGCGTCATCCTCTCCCCCCAGGACAGGCTTGATCGTTGCCGAATGCCCCAAATCCCGCGCGCAACTTGACGGGGGTTTTTCTATTGTTGTCAAATAAGCAAACTGACGTATTCCATAGGTTTTGCAAATGGACCTCGAACTCAGGCAGCTCCGCTATCTTGCGACCATCGCCCAGTGCGGATCTTTCAGCCGCGCCGCTCAGGTCCTGAAATTGTCTCAGCCGACGCTTTCCAACAGCATCGCGCAGCTGGAAAGGCAAATCGGCAGGCGTGTCCTCGAACGAGGCCGCGCCGGCGCCAGGCTAACCGAGGCAGGTGAAATACTTTCGTGCCGTGCCATTCAGGTCGAAGCCATCGTGGCGCGCGCCTGGGAAGAAATGCAGCACGCCAAATCGTCCGCCGTCGGGCCGGTTGCCGTCGGCGTCACCCCGGTCGCGGCAGCAGAGCTCGTCCCGCGCGCCCTGGCGCAGCTGAAAAAGGAGACCCCGGCGGCAGCAGCCCTTGTGCGGGAGACAACGCACCCCGAGGGCATCGCCGGCCTGCGGAGCGGCGAACTGGACTTGCTCGTCGGTCCGATCAGTGTCTATCCGCCGACCGACGACATAAGCGAAGAGCGGCTCGCCATGGATCCCTTCTGCGTCGTGGTCCGCGCCGGCCATATGTTGTCCGCGATGCAAAGAACCTCCCTCCGCCGCCTCCAGGAGGCCGAATGGGTCTTGCCCAGCGAAGACAGCGCTTACCACCGCCAGCTCGAGTCGTTGTTCACGGCAGCCGGCATGACGTGGCCCTTGCGCTCGATCCGAACCAATTCAATGACCGCCATGAAGTCGATCGTGATTCACGGCGACGGCATCGCGTTGATGCCAAGGCAGCTCGTCACGCTCGAACGACGCGCCGGCCTGCTGCATGCCATCAGGCTGGACGGAGCCGGTACTCGCCGGGCGCTCGGGTTAAGTCGCCTGGTAGACCGCGAGTTATCACCGTTGGCGAGGCGATTTGTTCAAATCATCCGACAAGTCGCAGGCTGACCGAACCTGCGGCAGTAGCTCAACCCCTGCTGCACGAGGCCAAGTACTCGGCATCGTCGAGATCACTGCCGCCGGGCCGTCACTTGACCCGCAGTTGCTCCTGATGTGCCTTCACCAGTTCGTGCATGCTGTTGAACCGGAAGTCCACATGGGGCATCTCGCCCGGGTGCATGGTCGCACCAAAACCCTGCTTGGCGTGCCGGCGATAGATCCAGCACGATTTCAGGCCGTGATCGTTTGCGGGCTTGTGGTCGTGAAACATGCTTTCGGCCGTGTGAAGGATCTTCTCCTTCCTCACGCCGATTGCTTCGAGCTTCTCGATCATGTAGTCGAAGTTGCGGGGTGACGGCTTGTATGATCCGATGTCTTCCGCAGTGTAGATCGCATCAAACTCCACCTGCAGCCTACGATTGCTCGCATGGAAGGTCTCGTTGTCCACGTTGGAAAGGATGACGAGCTTGAAATATTTCTTGAGATACTGGAGCGCGCCCGGAGAATCTTCGAACGCCGGCCAATTTCCGACGGACCGACCGTATTCGACGCAATCCTCGTGGGTCGCGTGGATGCCCCACTCCTCAGCGAGACGTTTGTAGACGATCGGTAGCAGGTCCCGATATCGCGTTGCCGGTGTGTAGCGCTGCTGGCTGGACTCATGACGCGCGTGCGCCTCGAGGATCTGGTCGCGGGTGAGCGGCCGCCGCGCCCGATCGGTGAGGCTCTTGAGCGCCTCGACCATCCCGCTCTCCCAGTCGATCAGGGTGCCGTAGCAATCAAAGGTTAGCGCGTCAAAGTCCGTGAGCAGCATGTCGATTTCTCCTCGCTTGCGGATCAGTCTATGCACGGTCGATGGCAGTGTTGCAGCGTTTTAGTCGACTAACCCGCAGAGTCGGCCTGTTTTGCGCCGTCCATCGGCACAATCTGCTGCCTGGGCCGCTCAAAGCAGGAAACTGTCTCAGCGAAGCGAACGGCCGAACATTGCAGCATCGATTTCTTCGAGAGCTCCGGCCTACTGTCGAGAGTGGCATGCAGCGGGCTCTCTGGACTGCTCCAAATATTGATTCCGGAGGACGTCACGTTCCGCCAATGCGGCCCGAAAGCAACGGCATCTCAAATTCCTCACGTCCTTATCCACTCGATGATCTTTGGCCAAACCTCGGCATGGGCCTGCCGCCCGACCAGCACGCCAAGATGTTGCAGACAGACGCCATTCTCGCCGGGATGCTCGATAATACGGAACTGGTCGGACCCCAGGGCCTCGGCGATCGGACTGAGCGAATCCAGCGGCGCCACTCTATCCGCCGTGTTGACCACTGCGAGAGTGGGAGATGCGAGGTTCGCCGCTCCGATGATCCGCTCTCCGACCTGCAAGATTCCGCGGCAAAAGCGATTCTCCCGATACAGCCGGTCGACGATCTCGCTGACCAGTCTCCCCGGGAGCGCCACTTCATCGAGCGCCCACCGCTCGATGCGAGCATGAATATCCATGGCACTATCATCGGCAGCAGAAAGAGCCGCATCCGCCAGTCTCGACCAGATAAACGTTTCGGGAGAGGCCATCGCACTCACCTGGGACAGCATCGATCCCGGATACGGCTTTGAATCCGAAACGGGGGCCGGAACGAGCGCGACAAGGGCGTCTCGAAAGCTGCTTCCGTTGGCTCGGAAGCAGATAGGCGATGCCAGCAACACCAGGCCTGCAACGAAATCCGGCACCGTGGCCGCAGCAATGGCAGCGAGTGTTCCACCGAGCGAATGGCCCATGAGAACCGGCTTCTCATGGTGTGATCTGCTTTCGACCGTCTCCAGCGCATGAGCGATCGCTTCGACATGGTCGGCAATCCCGATGTTGCAGGTCGCGTCCGAGGCCGGCAGCCATTCCAGCATAAAGACCCGCAAGCCCGACCTCAGGCATTCACGGATTACGCTGACACGCGGCGTGAGATCCCAGACATAAGCCCGCTTGATCGGCGCCGGCACGATGAGCACCGGACGGCCTTCGTCCGAGGAGCCATAGGCGCGCAAGCGCCAGAATGAGCCCGACTCAATGATCCGATGTGGGCTCTCGATCGCTCCATAGCCCAACGCGGCGAGTGCATCACCCTGCATACAGCGTAAGGCATCGATCAGGCTGAACTGATGATACCCAAACGTCCCTGCAACGTCCGATGCTGAATCCATTGGAACACTCGACGCATGACGCCGGATCGATAATAGTCAATGCTGGCTCGATGCTCAAACTCCGTCGGCCGGGTTGCATTGGATCACCAATGCGCGCCGGTCGGACTTCTGAGGCGTACGAATACTTCCAGGGAATGGTCTTCGCGCTCAGGAGATCGCCGATCGAGGTCATGGGTGACCGGCGGACGAGGGCATCGGCTCGTCAGCTTCATGCACTATGATCTCGGATATTTCGACCTGGAGCAGCGAACCCTGCAACCACTCGACAACCCGTCCGGCACGAGGTTGTCACCCATGTCTTAGGTACGCTCTGTTACCGATGTCTCCGGGCTGAACACTGCGCGCTTGGTAGCGGGGGAGGGACTCGAACCCCCGACCCCAGGATTATGATTCCCGTGCTCTAACCAGCTGAGCTACCCCGCCAAGGCATGCGGCGCCGACATCATTGTATTATGCGGCGGCGCGAATGCGCGGGATATAGGGAATCGGGCTTGCCCCTGTCAAGCAAGCAGAAATGGCCTCACTTCGGCCGTACCGAGGGGTCGCCGCCGGGGCTGCCTGGCGGAGGGATGACCGGCATTTTGCCGCCTTCGGGCGTCGGTGCACGGATTTCCGGATCGATGCCGGACGGCGGGCACAAGGTGCCATCCGATTTCGCGAGCTTGTCGCCCAACTGGTCGTTGGATTGACCGACGGTGGCGCCGTTCGGCGCGATCGTGCCGCGCGGCGTCATCGGCGCGCAATTCGTCGGCTGACTCGGCGCGGGCGGCGCGGTCTGGGCCGGCGGGGTCGCGGGCGACGCCGGCGCCTGCGCGTGTGCGGCAGCACCGGATATCGCGATGCAAGAAGCGAGAGCGAGTGATCTCATCCGCATGGGCTGAGAACGGCTATCGCGCGCGGAAGTTCCGGGAACCGCACTCAGGATTTGCGGTAGCGGATCAGCGAGAAATGCCCCATCGGCGGCATCGGCCGCCGTTCCGCAAGCGTCACGCCGCCATGCTTCGCAGCCCATTTGACCAACCGCTCCCAGGGAAACTCAGGCCGCCAGCCAAGCCGGCGCGCGAGCGGCGCGAAGGCAAGCTCGAAAAGGCGGCGCGGACCGCTCTCGGCACCAATGTGATTGACCAGGATCAATTCGCCGCCGGGCTTGAGCACGCGCACGAAATCGTCCAGCGTCGCCTCAGGGTCCGGCACCACGGTGATGACATATTGCGCCACCACCGCATCGAAGCACTCATCCTTGAACGCGAGATTCTTGGCGTCCATCACCGCGAGCGTCTCGACATTGGTGAGCTTCTCGGCGCGCACGCGGCTCTGCGCCTTGCGCAGCATCGGCTCGGAAATATCGACGCCGCAGATTTTTGTCGAGCGCGAATAATCCGACAGCGAAAGCCCGGTGCCGACGCCGACATCGAGGACACGTCCACCGATGCGGTCGGCTTCCGCGATCGTCGATTGGCGGCCCTGATCGAACACCTTGCCGAAGATGAGGTCGTAGACCGGCGCCCAGCGCCCATACGCCTTTTCGACCCCTTCGCGGTCGATATCCCCCATGCCCCCGCGCGCCCCTGAAATTCTAGCCGCGTAGCGCTTCAGCCAGCGGCCGCGTTGAAAGGCTCGCACGCGTCGACGTCGCGCTCTGGATAAAGCCGCCGCCCAGCACGCGCGCCTGGCCGAAGGCGGCGTCGTAGAACACGCAGGCCTGGCCGGGCGAGACGCCCTCCTCGCCGGCGACGAGCTCGACTTCATAGCGGCCGTCACTGCCGCGCAGCCACGCCGGCTGCGGCGCGCGGGTCGAGCGCACCCGCACGAAAACCTCGAGACCCTTGCCGATCGCGCGATCGAGCGCGCCTTCGCCGATCCAGTTGACGTCGCGCAGCGCAATGCGGTCCATCCTGAGCGCCTCGCGCGGACCGACGACCACGCGGCGGGTCGAGGCATCGAGCCGCACAACATAAAGCGGATGGCCGGAGGCGATGCCAAGCCCCCTGCGCTGGCCTACGGTGAAATGCGCGATGCCCTGATGGGTGCCGAGCACGCGCCCGTCGAGATCCGTGATATCGCCGGGCTCCATCGCATTCGGCTTCAGCCGGCTGATGATATCGGTGTAACGCCCGGTCGGCACGAAACAGATGTCCTGGCTGTCGTGCTTGTCGGCAACGGTGAGGCCAAAGCGGCGCGCGTGCTCGCGCACCTCGGGCTTGGACATGTCGCCGAGCGGGAAGCGCAGGAAATCGAGCTGCTCGCGCGTGGTCGCGAACAGAAAGTAGCTCTGGTCGCGGTCAGCGTCGGCCGCGCAGGTGAGCGCGCGCGATCCGTCGGCCATGTGGTGCGAAGCAACGTAATGGCCGGTCGCGAGCGCCTGCGCGCCAAGCTCGCGCGCGGTCTTCATGAGGTCGCGGAACTTGACCGATCGGTTGCACTCGATGCACGGCACCGGCGTCTCGCCGAGCGCGTAGCTCTCGGCAAAGGTGTCGATCACGGATTCGCGGAAGCGCTCTTCGTAGTCGAGCACGTAATGCGGAATGCCGATGCGCTCGGCGACGTTGCGCGCATCGTGAATGTCCTGGCCCGCGCAGCAGGCGCCCTTGCGATGCGTTGCCGCGCCATGGTCGTAAAGCTGCAGGGTGATGCCGACGACGTCGTAGCCCTCCGACTTCAACAGCGCAGCCGTCGTCGAGGAGTCGACGCCGCCGGACATGGCGACAACGACCCTGGTATCCTCCGGACGGCCTTCGAGATCGAGACTGTTGAGCATGGGGTTTAAGCGTTACCAAACGATCGCGGGCGGCGCCGACCGCTTCCATGAATCAGCGATCAGGAAGCCGTTTTGGAGCCGATCTCGCATTAGCGGTCCTCCGGCACGGTTCCGGACAAGCTAACGGCCGAAATCGGTTGGGAGGCACATTCTTTAATATAGGCCGGTCCGCCGTGAAGCAAATCGCGCGAGGGCCTTTTGCAGCGCAAACGGCAAATCTTGCCGAGCGGCAGAAAGAGCGCCGCTTCCGGACCCCGCAGCCGCGCCGTTGTGCCGCCTCAACACATTGGAAAGTATATATATTTTTTTCGGAAAGCGGCTGGCCCGCTCCTTGCTAACCCCTCCCTGCCAAGTTCATCGCAAGAGGCCGGCCGTGGTAAGCGTCACGTTAGATGTCACAGCAAGCGCGAGCTTCCAAAGCGCGCCGCCGAAGCCTGCCCTGCCCGACCCGACGCAGCTCACAGGAAGCTTCGCCGCGCTGGTCGACAGCAGCCTGCCCTCCGACCCCGCGGCTGCGTTCCCGCCGACGCCGGAACCGACGGCCCCACCGAACGCGAGCCAAAACGCAACCGGCGGCGGCGACAACAACTCGAACGAGACCGCCAACACGCCAGGCGCCGCCAGCACGCCAGGCGCCGCCAGCACGCAGAGCCCTCCCGGCGCGCAAAGCGCCGCCACCCCGCAAGGCGCCACCGGCGCAAACCCGAATCCGCCACCCAGCGGCTCAGACAACTCCACCGCTCCTGAGCACACGCCGTCCACCACGGCGACCGCCAACCAGGGCAACAGCAACACGACGGCGGCCAACGCTGCGAAATCCGGCACGTCGAAGACCGAGGGCGGCAAATCGACCGACAAGAGTTCGCCCGACAGTGGCAAGACCACCGATACGACCGGCGCCGGCATGACGGTGCAGACAGGCGGCACGCCCGCCAACCCGCCAAATCCGATCGCAGCGCTGCTTCCGGTGGCAAGCACGCTCACCAATGCCCCGGCGGCATCAGGCAATTCCAACGCGCCGCTTGCGATCGCAGCGGCTGCGATAGCCGCCACTACCTCAATCACGGCGTCGCTGACGGGTGCACCGGCGCAAGCGAAGGCGGACGGCGCTTCGAAGGGCGCGACGACGACCGTCGTCACCGCCAGCGGAAAGACGCCGGCGCAAGGCGTGGCGATCGACGCGACGGCGACGCAAGAGGCAACCGACTCCACCGCGTCTTCGGATCTGGCGCTCCTCGCCGCGGCCGGCATGGCGGGCGCGACCAAAGCGAACACCACTGGCCTCAAGACGGCTGTGGCGACCACAACTCAAGCCAAGACCGCAACCAATGCGGCTTCCGGCACGCAAGCAACGTCCGATCCGTCGGCAAAAACGGCAGCGACCAACGCGCCCCAGAACGGCGCGCCGCCGCAGCAACCGGCTACCGACGCCAAGGCCAATACCGCCGTCACGCCCGCCGATGCCGTCAAGCCGGACGGCAATGGCGCGTCGGCGCCGTCGACAACGGCAACCGCCGATCATGCTCCGGCCGCTGCCGGCGTTCAGGCGCCGGCCCCCGTCGTCGATGCGAGCGCGCAAGTGACGGCCGTGCCGCAGCAGCTTTCCGACGCCGCGCCGGTGGTGGCGACGGATAGACTGACCGTGACTCAGGCGACCGGCGCCGCCGTGCCGGTCTCCGGGCTCGCCGTCACCATCGCGGCGACCGCGCAGAGCGGCAAGACCAGTTTCGACCTGCGGCTCGATCCCGCCGACCTCGGCCGCATCGATGTCCGCATCAATGTCGACAGCAATGGCCAGGTGACATCGCATCTGACGGTCGAGAAGCCGGAGACGCTGTCGATGCTGCAGCAGGACGCGCCGCAGCTTCAGCAGGCGTTGAACGATGCGGGGCTCAAGACCGGCAGCGGCGGCCTGCAGTTCAGCCTGCGCGACCAATCGTCGTCCGGACAGAACAACACCGGCAACCAGAGCGGCGGCCAGCCGCAGCGGCTCGTGGTCACTGAAGAGAATCCGCCACCTGCTGTGATGGCCGGACGGTCCTATGGCCGCATGCTCGGCGCAAGCGGCGGCGTGGATATCAGAGTCTGAGGAGAGTGACATGGCAAGTACAGGCGCAACCACGGCCTCGCCGATCGTTTCGGGCACCACGCCGCTTCCGTCATCGTCGTCCTCCTCGAGCCTGAGCGGAACGAGCAATCAAACCATTGCGGGCAATTTCCAGACCTTCCTCACGCTATTGACGACGCAGCTTCAGAACCAGAACCCGCTCGATCCGCTCGACACCAACCAGTTCACCCAGCAACTCGTCGAGTTCGCAGGCGTCGAGCAGCAGCTCAAGACCAACGACTCTCTGTCGACGCTGGTTTCGCTGCAGCAAACTGCGGAGGCGACGCAGGCGCTGCAATTCGTCGGCAAGACCGCGGTCGTATCCGGCAACACCGCGGCACTGTCGAACTCCAAGGCGACGTGGGAGCTCAACGTCCCCTCGGCCTCGACGGTCAACATCACCATCGCCAACACCGCCGGCCAGACCGTCTATTCCAACAGTTTCGCGGCGGACGCCGGCAACAACCAGCCCTTCACCTGGAACGGCCAGGGCAATGACGGCACACAATGGCCCGACGGCAACTACACGCTGACCGCGACCGCGGCCGACAGCAACGGCAAGTCCGTCGGCATAACGACCCAGGTCGGCGGCACAGTCTCCTCCGTCGACCTCACCCAATCGCCGCCGCTGCTCACGATCAACGGGCAGACCTACACGGTCAGCCAGGTCAAGGCCATCGGAAGCTAGTCAAGCGCGTCACCGGCGCGTTCAGGCGGGCCCAAGAATTAAGAAACCGTTAAAGATCGCATCCTCTGGCTGTGCAACCCGGTGCTCTCGCGGCGCCGGGTTCATCGTGTTGCCGTCATTTCAAAGGAGAATCGTATTGACGCCTTGGGCTTAGGCAAATTTTAAGCCGCGCGGCGTACTTTGGTAGCGTGAGTTCAGTGGTTAAGAGTTTGTGAGTACGCCATGACAGAACCCCATCGCCCGAGGGTGAAATACGTCATCGGGCCTGACGGCAGCCCACTTACGATTGCGGACCTGCCCGCGCCCGGTACCAAACGGTGGGTCATTCGCCGTAAGGCCGAAGTCGTCGCCGCGGTCCGCGGCGGGCTACTCTCCCTCGAAGAGGCCTGCAGCCGCTACACGCTGACGGTTGACGAGTTTCTCTCCTGGCAGTTCTCGATCGACCAGCACGGCCTCGCCGGGCTCCGCACCACCCGGATCCAACAGTATCGCCAGTAATCCACGTCCCTCTCGAACCAGGGCATTTGAAAAAAATCGGCCTCGCTTCGCGAGGTCGATTTTTTTCATATCGGCCAATTCCTTGGGTCCCTTAACCTTCGTTAACCATATCGAAACCATACCGTAGGCAATAATTGCCTACTCGGCTGTTGGGCGCCGAATCTGGGGTAGTTGGTTTTGCAAGGTCTCGTAGACTTCCTGAAGGGCCTGGGGGCTGCGCGGTTGATGGCGATGGTCGCGGTCACGGCCGCGCTGATCGGCTTCTTTGCGTTCGTCATCGTGCGCGTCACGACGCCGCAGATGACCACATTGTTCACCGATCTGAGCCTCGAGGACTCCTCGAGCATCATCAAGGACCTCGACCGCCAGGGCATCCCTTACGAACTCCGCAGCGAAGGCAGCACCATCCTCGTACCGAAGGACAAGGTCACGCGGCTGCGCATGAAGCTCGCCGAGGGCGGCTTGCCCAAGGGCGGCGGCGTCGGCTACGAGATCTTCGACAAGTCGGATGCGCTCGGCACCACGAGCTTCGTGCAGAACATCAATCAGCTGCGGGCGCTCGAAGGCGAACTCGCGCGCACGATCGAGTCCATCGACCGCATTCAGGCTGCCCGCGTGCACCTGGTGCTGCCCGAGCGGCCGCTGTTCTCGCGCGAGACGCCGGAGCCGTCGGCCTCGATCGTGCTCAGGGTGCGCGGCACGCTGGAGCCGCAGCAGATCCGCGCCATCCGCCATCTCGTCGCCTCCTCCGTCAACGGCTTGAAGCCGCAGCGCGTTTCGATCGTCGATGAGTCGGGCCAGCTCCTCGCCGACGGCGCCACCAGCGACATTGACCAGGTCGTCGGCGACGAGCGACGCACAGCCTTCGAAAAGCGGTTGCGCAAGGAGGTCGAGGACATCGTCTCCTCGGTGGTGGGCCAGGGCCGCGCCCGCGTCCAGCTCTCGGCCGATTTCGACTACAACAAGATCACCCAGACCTCGGACAAGTTCGACCCCGATGGCCGCGTGCTGCGCTCGAGCCAGACCCGCGAGGAATCCTCGGCCACCGCTGACAACAACGGCCAGGTCACCGTCAACAACGAGCTGCCCGGCGCCCCGCAGAACAACAACGCTCCCGAGACGCGCGACCAGAGCAAGAAGAGCGAGGAAACCAACAATTACGAGATTTCCCGCACCACCAAGACCGAGGTGACCGAGGCCGGCCGCGTCAACCGCATCTCGGTCGCTGTCCTCGTCGACGGCTCCTACACCAAGAACGACAAGGGAGAGCTCGTCTACAAGGAGCGCTCCAAGGACGAGCTCGACCGCATCGCGGCGCTCGTGCGCTCGGCGATCGGCTTCGACCAGAAGCGCGGCGACCAGGTCGAGGTCGTCAATCTGCGATTCGCCGAAGGCCCGCAGGTCACCCCGATTTCCGAGCCCACCGGCTTGCTCGGCATGCTGCAGTTCACCAAGGACGACATCATGTACGTCATCGAGCTCGGCGTCATGATGCTGCTCGGCCTTGTCGTGCTGTTCATGGTGGTGCGCCCGCTGGTGAAGAAGATCCTGGCCTCCGACGAACTGGCCGCGCTGACGAATGCCGTCACCGCGCCGCCGCCGGAAGAGGCCGCGCCTGCCGTCGGCCCCGTGCCCGGCGGCCTGCTTCCGGGCGCCAGCACCACCGCGCATCTGATCGACGTCGCGCAGGTGCAAGGCCAGGTCCACGCCCAGTCCATGCATCGCGTCGGCGAGCTCGCCGAGCGCAACCCCAACGAAACCGTCGGCATTATCCGGCAATGGCTGAGTGAACCCGCCGAGTGACCTGACATGGCTCTTCCGCAACAAGCCCAGAACTCCCAGGACATCACCAGTGTCATTGCGAGCCTTGCCCAGCGCCAGGCCGGCAAAGAAAAGCTGAAGATCGCCGGCCCCAAGCGCGCGGCGATGCTGATGCTCGCGCTCGGCGAACAGTATGCCGGCAAGATCTGGGAGATGCTGGACGACGACGAGGTGCGCGAGCTGTCGCTGGTGATGTCCACGCTGGGCACCGTCGAAGCGGACATAGTCGAGGACATGTTGCTGGAATTCGTCTCGCGCATGTCGGCTTCCGGCGCGCTGATGGGCAATTTCGACGCGACCGAACGTCTGCTGCAGCAATACCTGCCGCCGGAGCGCGTCCACGGCATCATGGACGAGATCCGCGGCCCCGCCGGCCGCAACATGTGGGAGAAGCTCTCCAACGTGCAGGAAGAGGTGCTCGCCAACTATCTGAAGAACGAATATCCGCAGACCATCGCAGTGGTGCTGTCGAAGCTCAAGCCCGAGCATGCGGCGCGCGTGCTCGCGATCCTGCCCGAGGACATGGCGCTCGACGTGGTCGGCCGCATGCTGAAGATGGAAGCCGTGCAGAAGGAGGTGATCGAGAGCGTCGAGAAGACGCTGCGCACGGAGTTCATGTCGAACCTGTCGCAGACCCGCCGCCGCGACGCCCACGAGGTGATGGCCGAAATCTTCAACAATTTCGATCGCCACACCGAAACGCGCTTCATCACCTCGCTGGAAGAGGAGAATCGCGAATCCGCCGAACGCATCAAGGCGCTGATGTTCACCTTCGACGACTTGATCAAGCTGGATTCGGCCTCCGCCCAGACGCTGATGCGCAATGTCGACAAGGACAAGCTCGGGGTCGCGCTCAAGAGCGCCAATGAGGAGGTCAAGAGCTTCTTCCTCGGCAACATGTCCTCGCGCGCCGGCAAGATGCTGCTGGACGACATGGCGGCGATGGGGCCGGTTCGGCTGCGCGACGTCGACGAGGCTCAGGCGCTGCTCGTCAACCTCGCCAAGGATCTCGCCGCCAAGGGCGAGATCACACTGACCAAGAACCGCGCCGACGACGAACTGGTGTACTGATGGCCGCGCCCGCGAAATTCCTGTTCGATACCGACTTCGCCGCCCCCGACAAGTCGCGCGAGCGGCCGACCCATGCCGAGGTCGCGCAACGGATTGCGGCCGCGGAGCAGCGCGCCTATCGCGACGGCTTCGACGCCGGCCAGCGCGAGGCCAAAGCCGAAAGCGACCGCCGCACGGCGCTGGCGCTGGAAGAGATCAAGATCGGCATGCAGGCCATCGCGGCGCGCTTCGCCGGCATCGAGACGCGGATGGAGACCGAGGCGGTCGACGTCGCGGTTGCGGTCGCGCGAAAACTGTGCAGCGAGCTGATCGCCGCCGAGCCGCTCGGCGAGATCACAGGTCTCGTCCAGGATTGCTTCTCGCACCTGGTCTCGACGCCGCATCTCGTCGTGCGCGTCAACGCCTCGCTCTACGAGGTGGCGCGGGAGAGTATCGAGCGGCTCGCCAAGCAATCCGGCTTCGAGGGTCGCCTCGTCATCCTGGCCGAGCCCGAGATTGCGACCGGCGATTGTCGGATCGAATGGGCCGACGGCGGCGTCGTACTGGATCGCGCGGCGATCGACGCCAGGATCGACGAACTTGTCGGACGTTACATCACGTCCAGGAACGAGGCCGCACCGGCCGTGGGGGTTTAAGACATGAGCGACACCGACACCCAGGTTCCGCTTCCCGACCTCAACAACGCGGCCGAGGCGCCGGTCGGGAACGACGTCGGCTACAACGAGGACGAACAGGCCGCCCGCGTCGCCGCCGATCTCGAGGCGGTGTTCGACGTGCCGGTGCAGGTCTCGGCCGTGCTCGGCCGCTCCAAGATGGACGTCGGCGAGCTCTTGAAGCTCGGCCCCGGCACCGTGCTCGAGCTCGACCGCCGCGTCGGCGAAGCCATCGACATCTATGTCAACAACCGTCTCGTCGCGCGCGGCGAGGTGGTGCTGGTGGAAGACAAGCTCGGCGTGACCATGACCGAAATCCTGAAGGCGGAACGAACCTAATCAATTCTCGCGCCTGAAACGCGTGCTCAAGAGAACAGGAGACTGACATGCGGCTTCTCATCGTTGGCACCTTGAAGGGCCAGCTCACCGCAGCCACCAAGATCGCGATGGACAATGGCGCCTCCGTCACCCATGCCGAGGGCAACGAGCAGACCCTGGCGGTGCTGCGCGGCGGCAAGGGCGCAGACCTCCTCCTGGTCGATGTCGGGCTCGACATCCGCGACCTCGTGATGCGGCTCGAGGCCGAGCACATCCATGTTCCGATCGTCGCCTGCGGCATCTCCTCTGACGCCCGCGCCGCGGTTGCCGCGATCCATGCCGGCGCCAAGGAATATATCCCGCTGCCGCCGGATCCAGAATTGATCGCCGCGGTGCTGGCCGCCGTCGCCAACGATTCCCGCGACCTCATCTATCGCGACGAGGCCATGGCGAAAGTGGTCAAGCTGGCCCAGCAGATCGCGGGCTCGGACGCCTCTGTGATGATCACCGGGGAATCCGGAACGGGCAAGGAAGTGCTGGCGCGCTATGTCCATTCCCGCTCGGCCCGCGCCAAGCGGCCCTTCATCTCGATCAACTGCGCGGCGATCCCGGAGCACCTGCTCGAATCCGAATTGTTCGGCCATGAGAAGGGCGCCTTCACGGGTGCAGTGGCGCGCCGCATCGGCAAGTTCGAGGAAGCGACCGGCGGCACGCTGTTGCTGGACGAAATCTCGGAGATGGACGTGCGGCTGCAATCGAAGCTCTTGCGAGCGATCCAGGAGCGCGTGATCGACCGCGTCGGCGGCACCAGGCCCGTGCCGGTCGATATCCGCATCATCGCGACCTCCAACCGCAACCTCTCCGACGCCGTGCGCGAAGGCACCTTCCGCGAGGATCTGCTGTTCCGTCTCAACGTCGTGAACCTGAAGATCCCGCCCTTGCGCGATCGCCCGGCCGATATCCTCGAGCTGGCGCAGCATTTCGCGAAGAAATATGCCGACGCCAACGCCGTGCCGCTGCGCCCGATCTCGGCCGACGCGCGGCGGGTACTCACCACCAACCGCTGGCAGGGCAACGTCCGCGAGCTCGAAAACACCATTCATCGCGCGGTGCTGATGGCGCAAGGCGACGAGATCGGCCCCGAGGCGATCCTGACCCCCGACGGCGACCGGCTTGATGTCGCCAAAACCCAGCCGGCGGTGGCGCACGCGACCTTCGCCGCCGAGCAGGTGACGCGCGCGCTGGTCGGCCGCACCGTCGCCGACGTCGAGCGCGACCTGATCCTGGAGACGTTGAAGCACTGCCTCGGCAACCGCACCCATGCCGCCAATATCCTCGGCATCTCGATCCGCACGTTGCGCAACAAGCTCAACGAATATGCAGACGGCGGCGTGCCGATCCCGCCGCCGGGCACAGGTGAATACGGGCAGCGGATAGCCACGACGGGTTAGTCTCGACGTCGTCATTGCGAGGAGCGAAGCAACGAAGCAATCCAGACTGCCTCCGCCGGTAGACTATGGATTGCTTCGCTTCGCTCGCAATGGCGAGAACTGGCGACACATCATCACGAATAATTCGGCCCGCCGGGGCGTCGGAAAATATGGATGGGATCACCCGGCGTGAATTGGTGCCCGCGGAACACCATATAGGCGTACAGCGCGAGATAGAGAATTGCGAGCGTGCCGGCCACGTAGATGGCCCAGATGCCGATCCGTTTCATCGCGCCAGCATGCCATGGGACGCGGGCGCAGGCCACACCATCCATTTGGCTCGAACGAAATCGCCCACCGAGTTGAAGCGGCGAGCGCTATCTCGATCTGCAGAGGGCGTATCGCGGCTAGCCCGCAGCCACCTTCGGCGCCACGCTGACCGCGAGCTTGCCGTAACGGTCAGTGAATGCGGCGGTGTCGATCTCCTCGAGCTGGATCGCGCCGGAGAGCACGCCCTTCTTCCATTCGTCGTGCTCGGGGTCGTACTGGAACTCGGGCATCACTTTTTTCGCGAACAGCTCGAGCGACTCGCAAATGTGCTCATGCGTGTTCTTGCCGGCCTGGTTGAGCAGGATCACCTGATCGATATGCGAGGTGCGGAAACGCCGCAATTTCTTGCGGATGGTTTCAGGCGATCCGATCAGCCCGCCGCGCAGCGCGGCCTCCTGCGCTTCCGGATTGTCCCGCTTCCACTTGTTGTACTCGTCCCACATGTTGACGGTGCCCGGCGCCGGACGCTGGCGGCTCTGCGACTGGCCGTAATAGCGCAGCGCGAACTGGAAGAAGGTCGCGCCGTCGGCGCGCCGGCGCGCCTCTTCGTCCGTCTCCGCGCACATGAAGAACGACACCAGCGCCATGTTGGGGTTGATCTCGTAATCGGCGAGCTTCTTCAGCCGCTTGGTGAGGGCGTTGTAATAGGCATGCACCCAGGCATGCGCCGCGTCCGCGCTGACGAACTGGAAGCCGAGCGCGCCAAAGCCGTTTTGTCCGGCGCGCTCGATGGTCGGAAGCTGCGAGCACGCCATCCACAGCGGCGGGTGTGGCTTCTGCACCGGCTTTGGCACCACATTGCGCAGCGGAATATCGAAATATTTGCCGTGATGCTCGGTGCCGACCTTGGTGAACATCGGGAAGATCGCCTGAACGGCTTCCTCGAACACCTCGCGCTTGGTCTCCATGTCGCGGCCGAACGGCGTGAGCTCGGTGATGGAAGCGCTCTCCCCCATGCCGAACTCGCAGCGCCCGCGGCTCAACAGATCAAGCACCGCGACCTTTTCGGCGACGCGCGCGGGATGATTGGTAGTGAGCTGGATGATGCCGTGGCCGAGCCGGATCTGTTTCGTGCGCTGGGTCGCCGCTGCAAGGAAAGCTTCCGGCTGCGGAGAATGCGAATATTCCTCGAGAAAATGATGCTCGACGACCCAGGCGTAGTCATAACCGAGCCGATCGGCGGTCTCGAGCTGCGTCAGCGCGTCCTGGTAGAGCCTCAATTCACCACCCTCAACCCACGGGCGCGGCAATTGCAGCTCGTAGAAGATGCCGAATTTCATGACGCCTCTCCCGGGACCTGTCTCGTTTTTTGGTTAGTGTAGCCCCCGCCGGGCCCAAGTCCAGCGGCGCTTAGCGCATACCAATTCCGCGCCGCGGAAGCAGGCTTGATCCGAACAGGTGAATGATTAGGTTGTCAGGACGCGAGTCGCCGCTCACGCTCGTACCCCTCAGGCTCATGACGACCTTCACCCCGCACCAGGACTCTGCGCTCAAAGCCGTGGCCGACTGGATGAAAGCAAAGCCCGGCAAGAACGGCACGCCGCAGGTCTTCCGCCTGTTCGGCTATGCCGGCACCGGCAAGACCACGTTGGCACGCCATATCGCCGACGGCGTCGACGGCGAGGTGAAATTCGCGGCCTTCACCGGCAAGGCCGCGCTGGTGATGCGCAACAAGGGCTGCGACGGCGCCTCCACCATCCATTCGCTGATCTATCGCGCGCGCGAGTCGGGCGTCGAGCAGCCGAGTTTTGAGCTCTGGGACGACGCGCCGGCGTCCAAGGCAAAGCTCATCGTGATCGACGAATGCTCCATGGTCGATGCCGAGATGGGCCGCGACCTGCTCTCGTTCGAATGTCCGCTGCTGGTGCTCGGCGATCCCGCGCAATTGCCGCCGATCCAGGGCGGCGGCTTCTTCACGGCATCCGAGCCCGACGCGATGCTGACCGAGGTGCATCGCCAGGCCCAGGACGATCCGATCGTGCGGATGTCGATGGACGTGCGCGAGGGCCGCGAGCTCGACATCGGCCGCCATGGCGAGAGCGAGGTGGTGTCGCGCGCCGAGCTCGATCCGCAGCGGGTGATGGACGCCGATCAGGTGCTGGTCGGACGCAACAACACCCGCCGCGCCTATAATATGCGAATGCGACAGCGGCAGGACATCGAGGAGCCGCTGCCGGTCGCCGGCGACAAGCTGGTCTGCCTGCGCAACAACCGCAAGAAGGGCCTGTTCAATGGCGGGCTGTGGCGGGTGAAGGCGCGCACTCCCTCGCGCTCCAAATCATCGCGCATCCTGAGCATGCGGCTGTCGCCGGACGAGGAATTCGTCCACAAGGTCACGAAGGTGTCCGTGCGCCAGGACTGTTTCGAGGGCGGGATCGAGCAGATCCCGTGGGAGCAGCGCAAGCCCTATGACGAATTCGACTACGGCTATGTGCTCACCGTGCACAAGTCGCAGGGCTCGCAATGGGACGACGTCGTCCTGTTCGACGAGAGCTTTGCGTTCCAGGACAGCCGCGCCCGCTGGCTCTATACCGGCATCACGCGGGCGGCAAAGCGGCTAAGCGTCGTGGTGTGAAGCAATATCCTCCCGTCATTGCGAGCCAACAGGTCCGCGCGAACGCGCGGCCCGATGACAGGCTCCGCGAAGCAATCCACGTTTTCCCGGGAGGTATGGATTGCTTCGTCGCTTTGGCTCCTCGCAATGACGGTCACTTCCCTGCGAAGCAAAAATCCTCGCGTCCCGCCGGCGAGCCATACGTAAACGGCTGTTGCTGATGCCTGGTCGCGGTCCAGACGTCATCGCGCACGATGTCGAACAGCTTCCGGACCTCGACATGCGGCTCCTTGACGTCGCGTGCGACGGCCACGGCAAACGGACTGTCAGTGCCTGCGCCGTCGTCCGCGGTCTCGCCGTGCTTGGCCGCATACACCACCATGAAGTCCGCGGACGGCTCGATATCGGAAAAGCCCTTGTCGACCAGTTTCAGCGCGATCGTGTGCTGCGTGGTCGCGGCGAAAGGATTGTCGCGGCAGGCATCGAGCATGACGAGGCGCAGCTTGCGCGCGCCTCCGACGGCCGCGATCACCTGCTCCAGCGCCCCTGCGCAGGTACACCGTGCCGCGGTTGTAGTAAGCGATGGCGAAATTCGGGCGCTTCTGCAAAGCGAGATTGTAGTCGGCGATCGCCTCGTCGTCCTTGCCCTTGCGCTCGTAGGCCCAGCCGCGCGCGTTGAGGAAACCGACATTGTCGGGATCGAGCTCGAGCGCCTAGTTGTAGGCTTCGATCGCCTTGTCGATGTTGCGCTTGGTGAAGAGCACGCTGCCGCGAATGGCGTAGGCCAGCGCCAGATCCTTTCCGGTTGCCTTGCCGTCCAGGATCAGTCGCTCGCAGGCATCCGCGCGTGCCCTCAGGTCGCCTCCCCGCTGGCGGCAGGTCGCAATGTCGTCCCCCAGTTCCGGACCGGCCAATGCGGAAAGGCTGAGCGGACCGAGCACCACGAGCGAAAGCAGAAGGGAGCGCCACATGTCCAACTTGCTCCGGCACAACGAAAGTTTGTCGGCGAGACCTGTCGCGGTTCATTTCAGGACGGCCTGCCGCCCAGGCGCCGAACGCGCCTTAACGCCTTGGTCATCGGCGATTTATTCACGGACTCGTGTCCCCTCGCCGGTAACAAATCGACCCCTGCCCCGTATCTGGGAGGCAAGAAAGGCGCCGCAGGCAATTGTGAAGCACCACGGGCGCGCCTTAGACTACCTTCAACAGCCGACACTCAAGCCCAAACGAGGAACTCCATGAGCCAGTTCAGCCGCCTCTCGCTCTGCGCCGCTGCCATCGGCGCACTGGCGATCGCCGCCTTCGTTTCCGTACCTACGCGCGCCGCGGAAGACGCGGTAGTCATCCCGGCACCGGCCAGCGATGTCGCGCCGGCTGACGGCCTGCAGACCGCGGTGCTCTCGGGGGGCTGCTTCTGGGGGGTGCAGGGCGTGTTCCAGCACACCGCGGGCGTGGTGAGTGCGGTTTCCGGATACGCGGGGGGGAGCCGGATGACGGCAACCTATGAGCAAGTCTCGACCGGTACCACGGGCCACGCCGAGTCCGTGCAGATCAAATACGATCCGAAGAAGGTTTCCTACGGCAAGATCCTGCAGATATTCTTCTCCGTTGTGCACGACCCGACAGAGCTCAACCGCCAGGGGCCGGACTCCGGCACGCAATATCGCTCGGCAATCTTCACCACGACCGATGAGCAGAAGAAGGTCGCGGAGGCCTATATTGCCCAGCTCAACGCCGCCAAGGTCTATCGCAAGCCGATCGTGACCAAGGTTTCCGCGCTCCAGGGGTTCTTCCCGGCGGAGGCCTATCATCAGGACTACCTGACGCTGCACCCGAACCAGCCCTATATTGCCTATAACGACCTGCCCAAGATCGAGAATCTGAAGAAGCTGTTTGCAGCGAATTACATCGAGAAGCCGACACTGGTGAAGAACGTCAGCGTCTCCAACTGACGGCAGCTTCTCCAAAGCGCGATGACCATCATCGCGCTTTGGCCTGCTATTTGCGCATGATCTTCTCGGAAAACCGCTACACACTTTTCCGGATCATACGCCCGAAGGGAGCATCCATGTCCGGCGCCAAGACTAAAAACGCAAAGACCACAGACAAGGTCGTCAAGACCGAGGCTGAGTGGCGCAAGGAATTGACGCCCATGCAGTACGCGGTGCTGCGCGAGAAGGCGACCGAGCGGCCGTTCTCGGGCGAGTACGAGTATGAGACGCGGCCGGGGACCTATGTCTGCGCCGGCTGCGGCCAGACCTTGTTCGAGTCCGACGCCAAGTTCGATTCCGGCTGCGGCTGGCCGAGCTTCACGAGCCCCGTGGTCGACAGCAATGTCGACGAGAAGCATGACTCTTCCCACGGCATGATCCGCACCGAGGTACTGTGCTCGAAATGCTCGGGACACCTCGGCCATGTCTTCAACGATGGCCCAGGGCCAACGGGCCTGCGCTATTGCATCAACTCCGCGGCGCTGAAGCTGAAGGCCAAATAGACGACGCCTCGCATCCTGGGCGATCAAAGATCCCCCGCGCGATCAAGGCTGGTCGCGCGGGGTTTGCCTGGGTCGGAGGTTCCTCCGGTCACGATTGCGACGACAACCAGAAGTTGCCTTCAGGCAACACTGCAGTGCAGTGTTCGCATGCGCCACCTTCCCGCTGGCCCTGATGGCCAGGAATGTGCTTTGCTGAGCCGGCGGTATTCGGATTTTTCGCCGCCTGCCCGTGTCTCGTGGAGGGTGCCATGTCGTTGGGGATGATCCTGATCATCGTCCTGATCGTTTTGATGCTCGGTAGCATCAGCGGCCGGTTCGGCGGCCACGGCTACGGCTTGGGCCATTCCGGAACCGGCCTGCTCGGCGTTATTCTTGTCGTCGTGCTGGTTCTGGTGCTGCTTAACAAGATATGAACCAATTAAGCTATTGAAATAAAACACTTATCTTCTTCACTCGAAATCAGTTCCAGATTCACGTTTTGATCCGAGGGGATTCGCATTTCTGTCAAACAGGCCTATATTAAGGGTCGAAATGACGTGCACGGCGGCCGCCGGTTGCGGCTTTCCCGCCGTCTTAGACCCCCAACCCGCTCGCGCTAGCGCCAATAAGACATGAGGCCCTTGACCATGCGTCCTATGCGTCCGTTCAACTTCAACACCGCCGCCGAACTTTTCCCCGCCGCGATCCGCAAGAAGAAGCGGGCGGGATTCGCCTATCGGCGTTTTGGCACCGCGGCCGAAGCAGTTCGCTTCGCGATCGAGGAATTGCCGGCGGATTCGCTGAACGGCGCCTATTTGCAGGTCGAGGAGGCCCGCTTCGACCAGAGCGGCATCCGTTCACTTTATGAGAGCGAGGCGTTCCCGCTGCCGCGCCGTCCGCGCAAGATCGAGGCCGCGCCTGCCGCCAGCGACAAGGACGCCGCATAAGGTTTTTGTTTTGTGCAATGCGCCCTCGGACGAAGGTCCGGGGGCGTTTTTCTTTTGAAGCTTGCTCGCGCTAGTGCGGCTGCTTTTCCAGCCAGGCCCGCAACAAGCGGGCGTTGCGCATATTGGCGCGGAACAGCACGTCGATGGCGTCGCCCGCGACCGGCACCGTTCCGACGACGCCCTGGAACGCGACATTGGCGAGCATGCGCGCCGTGACATGCCAGGGCGCGCCGAGTGCGCGGGCTTCGCGCACCACCCACAGCGACAATCCGGTCGCGATGATATCGCCGATGACCGGGATCAAGCCGATGATCCCGTCGATGCCGTAGCGGATATTGGTGCCCGGCAGCACGAAGGCGATATCGAGCAGCTTGGCGATCGCCTCGAGACGTCTCAGGCGCTGCTCCCGCGTGAGCTGGCCGAACGGACTGGCGGTCGAATAACGGAAGTCGAAATGAAGTCCGCCAAACGGCGGCGTAGTTGCCTGCGGGATTTCCCGCCCTTCCTGATCGATGATTTTCGCGCGCGCCTCGGCTGCGCCGAAACTGGCGCGGGACGCACGGTCTGCCTTTGGTTCACGAAAAGCGTAGTCGTCTGCCATGGCCATCAGATGGTGACGCGCGGCGCCAACGCAAGTTGCCTCATTTGCCGCGCGCGGCCGTTGGCGTCAGCCCGAACCGGCGGCGGAAACTGCGGTTGAAATAGGAGAGATCGTTGAAGCCGCATTCGAAGGCGATGTCACTGACGCGCCCGTCCCCGCGCGCGAGCAGCTCGGCGGCCTTGCGCATTCGCAGTTCATTGAGGCGCGTGGTGAAGCCGGCGCCGGCCTCAAACAACAGCTCATTGACATAGCGCTCGGAGAGGCCCGCCGCCGACGCGAGTTTTTGCGCGGAGAAATCGGGCTCCGCGAAGCGCCGCTCCAGGATCATCAGCACCGCCTTGAGCCGCACCGCACGCAAGCCGCCGCGCTGCGCCGTGGTTGCAAGGTCGCCGCGGGCGCCGAGGCCGATCGCCGCGAGATCCAAAAGATGGGCAGCGGCCGCCATGCCGGCTTCGTCGACCGCATCCGGATGTTTTATCAGCATGTCGCCGTAGTCCATCGCGAGCGACAACGCACCGCCCGGCTCGAGCTCGCGACCGACCATGTCGTCGACGCCGGGCACCATCGCCCGCAGCGCCGCTGCGGGCAAATAGACACAGCCGAATTGCGTGTGGCTTGATCTTTCCGCGCTGTGGAACGGCTCATCGAGCTTGAACAGAGTGAGCGCGCCCGGACGCAGGTTGAACTCGGAGCCGAGATGAACCACTTGCCCGTCGAGGTTGCCGGCATTACGCGTCAGGCAATAGCGATCGTCCTTGCTCGCCAGGACATGGCTGCGTTCGCGCCGCACACCCGTGAAGGTGCCGTTGCAATTGCCGATGATGGTCGAGCCGATATAGAGGGAATTCATCGTAGCGCGAAACTGCACGTCCATCGCGGGATCGAAATCCGCGCTGTCGGAGAAGTGCCTGACCAGGTCGGCAAATTGACGGATCCGCCGGCGCTCATCGAGGCCCGGCGACAGCATCTCGGTCGACACGATCTTCCTGATGACATTCATCTAGGATGTACCTTGGACGATGCGATGAATCGCCTCATGATCCTCTGGCCGCGGTCGGCGTGAGCCCGAAGCGACGGCGGAAGCAGCGATTGAAATAGGAGAGATCGTTGAAGCCGCATTCGAAGGCGATATCGCTGATGCGGCCCTGCTTGCGCGCAAGCAGGTCGGCAGCTTTGCGCATTCTCAATTCGTTGAGCCGCGTGGTGAAGCTGGCGCCGGATTCGTACAACAGCTCGTTGACATAACGCTCGGAGAGGCCGGCTGCGGCCGCGAGCTTCTGCGCGGAGAAGTCGGGCTCGGCAAAGCGTTGCTCCAGGATCATCAGCACCGCCTTGAGCCGCACCGCGCGCAGACCGCCGCGCTGCGCGGCGGCGGCCAGGTCGCTGCGCACGCCGAGCCCAATCGCTGCAAGATCAAGCAGGTGGCTTGCGATCGCCATACCGGCTTCATCGGCCGCTTCCGGATGTTGCAGCAATAGCTCGCTGTAATCCATCGCCAGCGACAACGCGCCGCCCGGCTCCAGCTCGCGCCCGACCAGGTTCTCGACATCAGTCACCATCGTGCGCAGCGTCGCCGTCGGCAGGTGTACGTTGGTGAACTGCTTACGGTTGGTGCCGTCGGCGGCGAAGAACGGCTCGTCGAGCTTGAGCAGCGCGAGCGAGCCCGGCCGCAGCGTGAACTCGCGGCCGCGATGGATGATGGTCGAAGCGCGCGCGCCCTTGTTGCGCACCAGGCAGTAGCGGTCGTCATTGGTCTCGAGCACCTGGCGGAGCTCGCGGCGCACCGTGGTGAAGGTGCCGTCGCAGCGGCCGAGCATGGTGGTGCCGATATGGATGGAATTCATGTCGGCGCGGAACGGCACGTCGGCGGCCGGGTCGAGCTCGCCGGTATTGGAAAAATGCTCGAACAGCTCGGCAAACCGCAGGAAGCGCTGCCGGTCGTCAAGTCCCCGCGGCAGGATGCTGGTCGAGAGCGATTTCCGGATGATGGGCATTGCAGTCCAGGAGCTCTGGCCACCCTGGCAGGCCGGCCATGAATAGGGCTTGAACGCTGAAAGCCGCAGGCTAGCAGGCCGGATCGCGTTGAACCAGCGCCGGACAGTCCAAATCCGCGTGACTTGCACGCCAGTCAGTCCAAGACGGCGACGTAACGCCGTCTTATCCATCCGCTCCGACAGCCGACGTCCGCCGCATCGGATCAGGGCTGTCGGTCCTGGCGAGCGAATTACCGCGGTCCCGGAAAATGACCTTCAAGGAGAACGAGATGCGCACTCATTTTGGACGCAGGCTGCTGCTCGGCGCCGTGATCGCCAGCAGTGTAGGCATCGGTTACGCGATCGGCGCGCAACCGCATATGGCCGCGACCGTCACCATGCTGCAATCCGCCCACGCGGAGCTCGTCAAGGCGTCGCCGAACAAGGGCGGCCATCGCGCGCGGGCGCTGGCTCTGATCGACCAGGCCATCGGCGAGGTCCGCGCCGGCATGGCCTTCGCCGCCCGCTGACCCTCTTTGCCAATCGTTTATTCACCCCAAGGAGACCACATCATGCGGAAACTGACAGCGGTTGCTTTTTTCCTCGGTTCGATCGCCAGCGCACAGGCGATGCCGCTGGCGCCCGTCGCCACGGCGCCGAATGCCAATGTCATCCAGGTCGCCGGCGGCTGCGGCATTGGCTGGCACCGCGGCCCCTATGGCGGCTGCCTGCGCAACTACGCCAACCCGGGCGCACATGCCTGCCCGCGTGGCTACCACATCGGCCCTTATGGCGGCTGCCGCGGCAACGGCCGCTAACTTTTTTCCATCACCTAACGCTACTTACCCGGCGGGCACATTCTGCCCGCCGCTTTCATGTGACGATGCCGAAGCTGCTGGTTGCGGCTGCTCCTCGGCAAAGCGATGCACCAGATAGGCGCTGACGGTGGCGGGAATGAAGCCGACGAGCCCGTACATGATGAACTGAAACACTCCCGAATCCTGGCCGCGCGAGCCATAGAGCAATTCGGCCGCGACGAAGGCGATCGCGCCGACCAGCAGGATGCGCAAGGCCGCCCCGATCCGCTTGACGTGAAACAGGATATCCTCGACCGCGCCGATCATCAGCGCCGGCAACACGCCGAAGAGATAGCTGTACTGCAGCGTCGTCACGAAAACCGTCAGCAGCCGTCCAACCTCGGCGGCATTCGGCGGCTTGCTCCAGTAGCCCGACATCGTCGTGGTCGTGAGCAACAACCAGAACCCGCCCAGGAGCGGCCCGACCGCGGCAAAAATCAGATAGCGCTTCATGCCTCCGTCCTCCGGGTGACGGGCAATTTATAGCAGCCACACATGAAGGCTGAACAATTAAATGATCGAAAGCTATTCGCCCCTATTCGCCCCAGGCCGCAAACGCATCGTTGAAGGCGCGCTCACCCGGTGGGCCCTTTTCGATCGCGATGATGGCGCGGCGCTGGTTGGTGTAGACCAGCGGCACGTCGAACCACGACCGTTCCTTCAGGAGCTGAATGTTGCGCGAGCGGTCGGCATCCACGTTGGAGAGCCCGACCAGGAAGAAGCCGTCGGTGACCTTCACCGCAAGGCCCGCGAGCGGCGTGCCGCGCGCCTGCTCGTTGGACTTCATCAGGATGCCGGGTACGTTGGCGATGCCGCCGCCGGAGAAGTCCGGCGGCAGGATGAAGGTGAGCTCCGCGGTGTGGCTCGCCGGCAGCGACGTGTCGGTGTTGCGGCGGAACGACATCGTCATCTTGAACTTGCGGTCGGGAATGTCGATGTCGGCGCGTACGGCGATGTCGGCCTTCTCGTTGCCGGATGCCTTGATGGGTTCAGTGCGCCAGACCACCGAGCCGACATACTGCTTGCCCTTCGGATCGGACGGATCCTCGTCATAGAGCACCACGCGCTGCGCGACCGGGGCCACCGGCTCCTCGGTCGTCGACGACGGCTGGCCGACGCGATCGGGGATCTTCGGCTTGTTAAGCGGGTTCGAGGCATCTTTCGGCTGCTCGATCACCGGCGCGGACTTGAACAGCCCGTTTACGGTGGAGATCACGGTCTTGCCCCACAGAATCGCTGCGCCCACCAAAATCAGAACGATGCCGATGGCGATCGCGCTCTTGAAGGGAAACACCGCGCCGGCACGGGCACGCTTGGGCTCGCGCTCGCGATCGGAGCCGATCCGCGTGCGCGGCACAGGAGGCGGCGGGCTATAGCGCTCGGCCTCGTCGATCGAATCGTCCCACGAATAGGGCGCATCGCCGTCGGCACCGCGGCCGTCCAGATCTGGCTCGATGCGGTCGAACTCCGGCGAAGGCGACGGCACGTTGGCATAGGTCCGGCGCGCGGCGCGGTTGGCCTGGGCGGCGGCACGGCCGAGATCGTCGGCATCGGCGGCGATATCGCGGAAACCGCGCACGCCCGGCGCCTGCGCCCCGCCGTTATCGGGACCGCGGCGCTGCGAGGGAAGCGACGGGGGACCTGCGCGGTCGCGCGATGGCGGCAGTTGCGGCTCCTGCATCGAGACCTGCGGCTGCGGCGGGACGGGGGGCGGTTGCCGCGATGGCGGCGCGGGCGGACCTGCCGACGAGCCATCGGCTCGTCCGGAATTGCGGGGCGGGCGCTGATCCGCCGGCCGGTCTTCCTGTCCAAATGGCGGTCGGTCGTTGCGCGGCGGCGGAGGCGGTGCGGACGGACGGCTCCGCGCAGCGCCACCTTGCCCACCAGACGGCGCGGTGGCGTCACCAGGACGCGGAGTGGAGCGGCGGAAGGCATCGCCAGCGCGCGCGGCGCCGCCGCCGGAGCGGGCTTCGCGGGCGCGCTGCGCGGCTTCCGATTCGACCTTGCGCACGGCTTCTTCCAGCGCCAGCCGCTCGCGCGTGATCTCGGATTCGGAAAGCGGCGGCTGGACGCTGCGCAACTGGGAAATCAGCGCAGCCCGCGCCCGCTCATAGAGCGCGCGGCGGCTCTCGCCGGGGGCGCTGGGGTCCAATCCGGCAATAGCGCGAGCGATCAGCGGGTAGTAGTCAGCCATATCAACTCAACTGTGCGCGCTTTCCAGTAATATCCCGTTAAGCCTCAAACGGGTTCTGCACCAGAATAGTATCCTCTCGTTCCGGGCTGGTGGAAAGCAAGGCGATAGGACAACCCACCAACTCCTCCACCCGCCGGACATATTTGATCGCCTGGGCCGGCAAGTCCGCCCACGAGCGGGCGTTGGCGGTGGGCTGCTTCCAGCCCTCGATGGTCTCATAGATCGGCTCGACCCGGGCCTGCGCGCCCTCGCCGGCCGGCAGATGATCGATTTCCTTGCCGTCCAGTCGATAGCCGGTGCAGACCTCGACCGAATCGAAGCCATCGAGAATATCGAGCTTGGTCAGCGCGAGTCCGTTAATTCCACAAGTGCGGACAGTCTGCCGCACCAGCATCGCGTCGAACCAACCGCAGCGCCGCTTGCGCCCGGTATTGACGCCAAACTCCCGGCCACGGCGGCCGATCTCCTCGCCGATTTCGTTCTGCAGCTCGGTCGGAAACGGGCCCTGGCCCACCCTTGTGGTGTAAGCCTTGCAGATGCCGAGCACATAACCGACCGCGCTCGGGCCCATGCCGGTTCCCGTCGCGGCCTGCGCCGCAACCGTATTAGACGAAGTGACGTAGGGATAAGTGCCGTGATCCACATCGAGCAGCGCGCCCTGCGCGCCCTCGAACAGGATGCGCTTGCCCTCGCGCCGCTTCAGGTCGAGCAGCCGCCACACCGTCTCGGCATAGGGCAACAATTTGGGCGCCATATCGCTGAGCTCGCGCAGGATGCTTTTGCCGTCGATCTCTTCCAGGTTAAGCCCGCGCCGCAGCGCGTTATGGTGCGCCAGCAGGCGGTTGATCTTGTGCGGCAGCGTGTCGAGGTCAGCAAGGTCCATCAGCCGGATCGCGCGGCGGCCGACCTTGTCCTCATAGGCCGGCCCGATGCCGCGGCGCGTGGTGCCGATCGCGGTGACCGCATTCGAGCTTTCGCGCAACGCATCGAGCTCACGATGCAACGGCAGGATCAGCGTGACGTTTTCGGCGATCCTCAAATTATCGGGGCTGACCGCAACACCCTGCCCCTTCAGCTTCGCCACCTCGTCGAGGAAGGCTTGGGGATCGAACACCACGCCATTGCCGATCACCGCGAGCTTCGACGGACGCAGCACGCCCGAGGGCAACAGCGCAAGCTTGTAGGTCTCGCCATTGATGACGAGGGTATGGCCGGCATTGTGGCCGCCCTGAAAGCGCACAACGATATCGGCCTGTTCCGACAACCAGTCGACGATCTTGCCCTTTCCTTCGTCGCCCCATTGGGCGCCGACGACGACAACGTTGGCCATTCCTGGACTAATCCCTCTGCAATCCTTCACTCACACGAGCACGAACCCTCACGGAAACCGCTTCCACACCCCACAATTCAACTTTGGAGCTCGCTTTTTCCGGGTTCATGCGCCCAGCTCAAAATCACGGCCGGGGCCGCTCGCATGCGAGGCGCTTAACCGGATAAAGGAAGCGGCTGATCTAGGCAAGCAAGAAGGGCCTCCCGTACGACCCTGGAACCGTCCCCAACCCCTTGATATCCCCTGTAAAATCTCGCCCCTCGCGTCACTTCGAACTGCCATAAGGCGGCTATGGGGCCTTTCCGGGGCAGACAACGTCGCGATCGGCCTGCCACAGCGAAATCCGCTCATCCTTTGGTAGATACATGGCCTCGCCCGGCTTGACCTCAAAGGCCATCACGACCGAACTCTGGTTACGCAAGGTGCCGTCGGCACCCGGCATTGTTGGCGACGTTCTCCCCTAACGTCAGCGCGCCGTTCACGTGATAGCCGGGCAGCGAGCTATAGGCGTCATATGCGCAATTCCGCGCATGGTCGCGATGCATCCGGCCCCATTGAACGGCGCACGGAATCCGTGTCTGTGGGAAAGCCGGGCACAGGCCGGCCCGGAGCAGGCGCCCGGGCGGGTGCCGAGGCGCATTGGAAGCCTGATCGCAAATCCGCTCACGATGTCCGCCTCCGACCAAACCGCGCACGCGCGCTCCTTCGCCTCCCCCTACTGGATCGCCAACCAGCCGCGTCTTCTCTTGTGCATCACCGCGCTGTGCTGGGCCGGCAATGCGATCGTGGGAAAGTTCGCCGCCGGTCACATTCCGCCGGTGACATTGGCGTTCCTGCGCTGGAGCGTCGCGTTCCTGCTGCTGCTTCCCTTTGCCTGGAAGCATCTGGTGCGCGACTGGCCCGCGATCCGCGGCAAGCTCGGTGTCATGATCCTGGTCTCGATCACCGGCATCGGCATCTTCAACACGCTGCAATACTGGGCGCTCGAGTACACCCAGGCGCTGAACACGCTGCTCCTGCAATCCGCCGGTCCCCTCGTGGTCGCGGTGTGGTCGCTGATCCTGCTCGGCGTGCGGCTGACGCTGGCGCAGGCGATCGGCATCCTGCTCTCGCTTGCCGGCGTGCTGGTGATCGTGACACATGGCGATCTCACCACGCTGTCGAACATTCGGTTCAACAAGGGCGACCTGATCTTCCTGGTCGCGATGGTGATCTTTTCGCTCTATTCGGTGCTGACCTTGAAGCGGCCGGCCATTCATGGCCTGTCCTTTGCGACTTTCACCTTTGGCGCCGGCGCGGCCTGCCTGATCCCGCTCCTGATCCTTGAATTGATGACGCGTCCGGTGATGGCGCTCGATGCGCCGAACCTGCTCTCGATCTTCTACGTCTCGGTATTTCCCTCGATCGTCGCCTATCTCTGCTTCAATCGCGGCGTGCAGCTCATCGGCGCCAACCGCGCCGCGCCGTTCTTCCACGTCGTGCCGGTCTTCGGCTCGGTGATGGCGATCGTCTTTCTCGGCGAGCATCCGCAGCTCTCCCATCTGATCGGCTTTGCCCTGGTGCTGGCCGGCGTCTACGTCGCTTCGCGCAGGTAGAGGCGAGATCTCGCGATCGGGTCCACAGAAGTCGTAGCGTGATTTGAATTGCAAACGGCTTGCTCGGTATCGTCGCCCGGCTCGACCGGGCGATGCAGTATTCCAGCGACCGGCCATGCTCACATGGGACGCCTCTGGAATACTGGATGCCCGCTTTGGCGGGGCATGACAGCGATGATTATTGGCGCATGGCAGCAATACACGACGAACCCTTGTCGCGCACGGCATTTCAGGCACAACGGCATCATTGCTTCAAAGCCACGAACCGTCCCGCATTGTCGGAAAAATCCAAAACTCATTCGCCGCTCGGCTGGCTCAACAACCAGCCCTATCTGCTGCTCAGCCTGACCTCGCTGATCTGGGCCGGCAATATCGTGCTGGCGCGCTATGTGGCGGGCCATGTGCCGCCGATGACGCTGTCCTGCGTGCGCTGGATCGGCTCGTTCATCCTGCTCTGGCCGTTCGCGAAGGATCATCTGAAACGCGACTGGCCGACGATGCGGGCGCGACTACCGTTGCTGCTCATGCTGTCGGCGACCGGCTTTGCCTTCAACAACGCGCTGTCCTACTGGTCGCTGGAATACACAACTGCGCTGAACGCGCTCTTGATCCAGTCGTCCGGGCCGCTGTTCGTCGCGCTGTGGGCGCTGGTCTTGTTCGGCGTGCGGCTCACTCTGGCGCAGCTCGCCGGCATCGTGATCTCGCTTCTCGGCGTGCTCACCATCATCCTGCGCGGCGATGTGACCGCGCTCGCTGCGATCCGACTGAACCGCGGCGATCTGATGTTTGCCGGCGCGGTCGCGTCGTTCGGGCTCTATTCCGCGCTGGTGACGCGCCGGCCGGTGATCCATCAATTGTCGCTGGTCACCTTCACCATGGGCTGCGGCGCGGTGATGCTGATCCCGTTCGCGATCTGGGAATATGTGAGCGGCTTTCCGCCCAAGGCCGACCTGCTCACGGCCGCGACGCTGAGCTATGTCGTGGTGTTCGCGTCAACCCTCGCCTATACCTTCTTCAACCGCGGCGTTGCGCTGATCGGCCCGAATCGCGCAGCGCCGTTCCTGCATCTGGTGCCGGTGTTCGGCTCGGTGATGGCGATCGTGTTGCTCGGCGAGGAGCTGAAGCCGTTTCACGTCATCGGCTATGTGCTGGTGCTCGCCGGCGTGATCATCGCCTCGCGCCAGGGTTCGGGGAAGTCGTAGGTGGGTTAGAAATCGTAGGGTGGGTTACGCCGCCCTCACCTTGGTGAGGAAGCCGTCGACGGCGCTGCGCAGCATGCCGGACTGATTGTCCAGCTCGCGCGCATTGGACAGCACTTCGCCCGCCGCCTTGCCGGTGGCCTCTGCGGCGGTGGTGACGCCGCCGATATGGGCGTTGATCTCGCTCGAGCCGGCCGCGACCGACTGGATGTTGCGGGCGATCTCGCGGGTCGCCTCGCCCTGCTGCTCGATCGAGGTCGAGATGCTCGAGGTGATCTCGCTCATCTGGGCAATCGTCTGCGTGATGCCGTTGATGGCGGCGACCGCATCGCTGGTCGACTGCTGCATGGCGGCGACCTGACCGGAGATTTCCTCGGTCGCCTTCGCGGTCTGGTTGGCGAGTGCCTTCACCTCGGAGGCGACCACGGCGAAACCGCGGCCGGACTCGCCGGCGCGGGCCGCTTCGATGGTGGCGTTGAGCGCAAGCAGGTTGGTCTGCGCTGCAATCGAATGGATCAGCTTCACCACTTCGCCGATCTTCTCGGCGCCGGTGGACAGCACCTGGACGGTGGCGTTGGTGCGCTCGGCGTCGCCGACCGCCTTGCTCGCGATCTCGCTGGAGCGCGCCACCTGTCGTGCAATCTCCGAGACCGAGCTCGATAGCTCTTCGGCCGCGGCGGCAACCGTGCCAACATTGCTGGAGGCGCTCTGCGAGGCAGCGCTGACATTGGCCGCGCGGGCGCTGGCATCGCTTGCGGTCGAGGTCATCGACTGCGCCGTGGTCTGCATGCCGGCGGCGGCCGTCGACACCGTGCGGACGATGCCGTTGACGCTGCGCTCGAAATCGCCGGCAAGGTTTTCCATGGCCGTGCGGCGATCTGCCGCCGCGCGGGCCTGCGTCTCGGCCTCGGATTTCTCCAGCTCGCGCATGCGCACCAGCTTGTCCTTGAAGACCTGAACGGTGGCGGCCATCTTGCCGACCTCATCGCCGCGACCGACGCCTGCGATCTCGCCTTCCAGCTTGCCGTCGGCCAGGTCCTGCATGCGGGCGCCAAGCAGCGCAAGGGGCCTGGAAATGCTGCGACCGATGAACCAGGCGATGCCGCCGGAAACCGCGGCGATGCCGAGGATGGCGAGCCCGAGCACCCAGGCGATCGGCCGAAGCTTGGCGTCGAGGTCGTCGAGATAGGCGCCGGTGCCCATATACATGTCGAAGCCCGGAACGGCGACCGCATAGCCGATCTTGCGGATCGGCGTGCTCTGGCCCGGCTTCACATATTCATAGCGCAGCAGGATCTCGCCATTGGCCTTTACGCCGTCCATGATTTCCCGCGACAGCTTGCGGCCGTTGGTCACCACATCCATGCGATTGGTGCCGACCTGCTTCGGGTCGGGCGACATCTGGGTGATGCCGTCATAGGTGGTGCCGTAGATATAGCCCGAGCCCTTGTCGTAGGTCATCGCGTTGCCGAGCTTGCGAAGCTCGGCGAGCGCCTGCTCCTTGGTGAGCTTGCCGGCATCGACCTCTTTCTTGAGCTCACCCGCCATATTGCGAACCATCTCGACAATCGCCTTGGTCTGATCGATGCGGGCGTTCAGCATCTCCTGTTGCATCAGGTAGCCCGCAAGACCTCCGGCGATGCAGAGGCCGATCAGCGTGACGCCGAGCAGGATGCCGAGTTTCGGCGCAATCGTCAGATTGTTGAGCTTCACAGGGATACTCCGGGAGTTCAGACCGTAGGCGGGGCGATTAACGCATGATTCAGCTCACGATAGAGTGAATTCCCTTCCGGTTTGTTACAGCCCGATCCGTAAAAGTTCGCACCCGGCAGACCGCCATGGGCGGATTTCGCTACCACTCTGATTCACCCGAGCTCGGCGCAATCCTTGATTGCGTTCCGGGCCTAGCCGAGCGGCGTGCGGCCATGCTTTGATGGATGAGACCGGCAGGATGGCCGCGCGAGACGGCCAAAAAGAGGGTCCAACAGACCTTAAGAAAATCGGGAGCGATGAATGGCGAAGTTCAGGGTGGTGACGCCGAAGGGCGCGAGTTTCACGGTGGCGGGCGGCGGCTACGCCTATGAGAAGGAGGCGCTCGATGCGATAGGTGCCGAGATCATCGAGGCGCCGGCCAACGAGGCCGAGTTCATCGCCGCTGCAAAGAGTGCGGACGCGATCTACGCCAAGGGCATGCGGATCACGAAAGCGGTCATCGACGCGCTGGAGAACTGCAAGGTGATCACGCTTGGCAGCGTCGGTGTCGACTCGGTCGACGTCAAGGCCGCGACCGCGCGCGGCATTCCCGTCACCAACATCCCCGATACCTTCATCGAGGAAGTCGCCGACCATGCCATGATGCTGCTGCTCTCCGGTTTCCGCCGGCTGGTCGAGCAGGACAAGATGGTGCGCGAGGGCCGCTGGAGCGAGGGCCGGCCAGCGCTCCTGAAGATTCCACGGCTGATGGGCCAGACGCTCGGCCTCATCTCCTTCGGCCGCGTCGCGCGCGCGGTGGCGAAACGCGCGGCGCCATTCGGGCTCCGCCTGATGGCCTACGACCCCTTCATCCAGGAAACGCTGATGTATGACCATGGCGTGATGCCGGCGACGTTATCGGAGGTGCTGTCGCAATCGGATTTCGTGTCGATGCACGCGCCGGCGCGGCCCGAAGTGCATCACATGCTGGGCGAAGCCCATTTCAGGCAGATGAAGAAGACCGCGATCTTCATCAATACCGGACGCGGCGCGACCGTGAACGAGGAAGCGCTGATCAAGGCGCTGCAGGAAGGCTGGATCGCGCACGCCGCGCTCGACGTCCTGGAGACGGAGCCGCCCTCGCACAACAATCCGATGCTGCGCATGGAAAACACGACGCTGACCGCGCATGTCGCTTCCGCTTCCGCACGCTTCGACGAAGCGCGCAAGCGGCGGGTCGGCTACGAATTGTCACTGGTGCTGCAGGGGATGTGGCCAGTGAGCTGCGTCAATCCGTCGGTGCTGCAGAACACCAAGTTGAAGCGCTGGCAGCCGGTCAGCATGGATCGCGGGCCGAACAGCTAGTGCGGGATGAGTCTTGGTCGAATCGACGAGCCGCGAGTTCGCGTACGCCGGTGCGTTATTTGCTATCCAGCGAAGCGACCGGCTCCCAATCGCTATCGGGCGGGCGCTTCGTTAGTTCGTTCGCCCGCTTCAGGAACAATGCGGCCGGCTTGTCGTACTCCGCCACGCGCGAAAAGCTTGTCACAGCGGCATCGAACTCGCGCGCCCGCCAGTGCTTCAGACCTGTCGCATAGGCGCTTGCCGCTTCCTGCTGTGCCGAAGTCTCCTGCCCCGCCTCCGCGACCAACTCGTAGATTTTCAGCGGCGTGACGCGTCCCTTGACCCGCACCGCATCGAGCTCGCGCCAGGTGAAGGCGGCAGAGGTCGCCGCAACCGTCGTCTCCGAGGCGATGATGGTCGTGCCGTAAAACTTGTTGGCGCCCTCGAGCCTCGAAGCGACATTCACCGCATCGCTCATCACGGAATAATTGAAACGCCGGCGAGAGCCGATGTTGCCGACCAGCGCGGCGCCCGAATTAAGCCCCATGCGATGGGCGACGTTCAGGCCGCGAAAGGCGGGCGAGGTGCGGTTGAGCTCCTTGAGCCGGACACGGCAGCGGAGCGCGGCGCTAGCCGCATGGTGCGCGTGATCGGCGTCATCGACCGGCGCACCGAACACCGCGACGATGGAATCGGCGATGTATTTCTCGACATAGCCGCCCTCGGTCTCGATGATGTCGGTCATCGCGGAAAGATATTCGTTCATGAAGGCGACGAGTTCGGTCGGCGTCATCTTCTCGGAGATCGAGGAGAAGCCTTCGAGGTCGGAGAAGAACACCGTGACCTCGCGCGTCTCGCCGCCGAGCGCGGGCAATTTGTTCGACGCCAGCATCTGATCGATCACCTGCGGCGCGAGGTAGAGCGCAAAGCTCCGGCGCAACAGCCGCTGGCCGCGATCGGTGACGACCAGGCGATAGGCGATCATCAGAAGCAGCGCGGCGAGCCCTGCCGCAAAAGGCTCGGTCAGCGGCAGCACCCACGTCCTCGAAAACGCGAAGATGGCAGCCGCGGTCCAGATCGCGGCAATGCCCAAATAGACCGCGCCTGCGGCAAGCGGCACCAACCATCGCGCCGCAAGAGCGGCGAGCAGCGCAAAGCCGATCGCGATCACGATGGTCGGCCATTCGCCGAGCTCAACGAGCGCGTCGCGACCGATCAGATTGTCGATCGCGGTTGCATGGATATATACGCCTGCGATCTTGTCGGTGCTGAACTTCGCCGCAACGGGCTTGACCTGCGGCAGCACGCAGCGCGGGCCGTTGGCCTGGTCAGGGGCGGTCGCGAAGCGTTTGGAGGTCAGCTTGCGGTCCTCGATATCAGTCAGCGTGCCGAAGATGACGATCTTGCCGGCAAAGTGCCGGCGGAAAAAATCCTTGTCGTCGCGTTCGACGCAGGCGCGCAGGTCCGCGAGCGAGTAGGTCGGGATGTCGTCGGCGCCGCCGTTGAAATTCAGCGTCATCGTGTTCGCGACGGATCCGGGAATCCGGTAACCGGCGAGCCCGAGACTGCCGTCTTTGTCGAGCACCGGCTGGGCCTTGAGGGCGCGCGAGGCGAGCTCCAGCGCCATCGACCGGATCGGCTTCTGCTTGCCGGCAAAGGTGAGCTGCACGCGGCGGACGACATCGTCGGGGTCGGTATAGACGTTGAGCGGCCTAATGTTCTCTTGCTGGCGGACGGCGATGCGTTGCCCGGGCGCCGGCAAGATATCGCCATCGGGGCGCAGCCACTCGCCGAGGAGGACCTTGCCGGCGGCCGCACCTGACCGCAGCGACAACAGGAACGGACGATCGAAGCCCCGCAGCTTCGCACCCAGGATGTCGTCGCCAAAGGGCATTTCGGACTGCTCGATCGAATTGACGAAGACGATGTCGAAGCCCGCGACCTCGGCGCCGCCATCGAGCACGGCGTTCAGCACGCGGCCGATCTCGGTGGTCCAGGCCGATGTCGGCGTGCTCTTGAAGGGCGGCGTGTCGTAGGTCTCTTCGTCGATCGCGATCACCGCGACCGGCGCCGCTGCGGGATCGCGGCGCGCGCCCATGAGCTTCCAGCGCAGGGCGGTGAGGATGTCGATCGACCAGCCATGCACCAGGCTGACCGGCGGCAGCGCCGATAGAGTACCGCTCAGCAAGGCAATGAGCAGAACAGCGACAGCATCGCGCCTGACGGCCTTCATGCGCTATTGCAGCGTCACCAGCCGGCCGATCACCGGGCCAGAGCCGGGCGTGGCGCTGCCGTCGACCACGATGGCAGTGTGCTTCGCGTTCAGCGTCATCGCATAGGAGCCGCCGGGCTTCAGCACGATGTTGTTTCTGGCGAGATCATAGAACCTGCCGCGCACCGGCCGCGCTTTGGCGAGGTCGATCTCGTAGCGCTCGCCCTTCACGTCCGTCCGCTCGACCACGAGCTTGCCGCGTTCAGAGGTGGCCACGATCGGCGACTGACCATGAAGCACCAGCGGCGGCGGCCCTGCCTCCAGGCCGCGCACCACGGTTGCTGCGCTTTCACTGGTTTCCTTGCCGATGCGCTCGGCCTGGCTCGAATCGCAGGGCACCTTGCCGGCCTTGAACTCTGCAAGGTGCACCGCGCTCGCTTCGGTGCCGATGATCACGGTGCCGATGCCGGAAATGGTCTCGTGCCAGCAGGATTTCATGTAGCCGATGGTGATCGAGCCGCCCGCGCCAAGCTTGATGACCTGTCCGGGAACGACATAGTCCATGAGCTCGGCGCCGGTGACTTTCCCTTGCACGTCCTCGACGACGGCAACCGGCGCCTGCCCGGCGCCAGCGACGCCGGTCAGGCCGATCAGGGCGACAACAGCGGAGAAAAGTCGTTTCATTGGCAGGACCCCAATTGAACAGGCCAAGTGTAGTGCCGGCCAACCCCGGCTAACACCCCTCTTTGGAACGAGTGATAGCCTCACGGCGGCGCTAGCTGCGTGAGCAATATCACATTCGACGTATTTATCCGCGGCGGGGTTTCCGAAAGCGGGCGGCCGTCAGCGCATGATCCGGAAAAGTGTGTAGCGGTTTTCCGAAAAGCATGCCCTCGGGCTCGACCCGAGGGATCATGCGCCAACAAAATGCGGCCGCCCTGTGTTTGCCGACCGCCATCAGCCCGCGGGCACCATCACGACGCCCTTGTCCTTGGGCCAGCGTACGCGCCAGGCGAAGTTGATCTCTCTGACCTCGGCGGGCTTGGCTTCGAAGGCCCATTCCAGCACACCACGCTTGTCGCGGACATTGGTCCGGGTCGGCGGCGTCGTCGATGGCAGCATCTCCACCGCGATCTCCTCGTTCTCGCTGACCGGCAATTGATCCTCGATCGCAACCTTGATTGCGAAATCGTGGCCGTTGCGGATCGTGGTCTTGAACGCGCGCTGGTCGGTCCTGGAGGTGACGATCAGCCCGGCCGAGCCCTCGTTACGCCTGAGCACCGCGCGCTCGATCTTGACCTTGCCGTCGGCGCCGAAGCCCAGCCGCACAGTCTCGTCCTTGCCGGCGGCGACAATCGTGCCGCGCCCCACGAACATACCGTCCCGGTAGATCGAGACCTTGCCCGGCAGCAGCGGCGCCGTGTCACCCTGTACGAAGCTCGCTTCGAGGAAGGCGGTCGGATCGAGCACCGGGGTCGAGCGGATCACGAGATCGGGCGTGACCGTCATGCTGGCGATACGCAAGCTTTTTGTGCCTTCGCTGGCGCCGACGCTGACGCGTCCGGGAATCTTGAACGCGGCCTGGAAGCTGGCGACCTCGGCGGAGGCTTCCTGCTCCTCGGCGCGCTTCTCGCCGGCAGGCTCGGGCGGCGGAGGCGGCGAGTATTGCAGCGCCCTCAGCGCATCTTCCCTCGGAGCACCGGGCGCCCTCCGATCCGCAAGGCCGCCGGCAGGGGCGGAACGCGGGGCTTGCGGATATTGCACCACGAGCGTGCCAAGATCGGGTGCATCGCCGCCGCGCGCGGTGCGAACGGTGGAGACGCCGAGCACGACGTTCGACCAGTCTTCGCCGGTCGACTGGATGATTTCGGCGCGGCGGACCAGCTCAAGCGACGGCTTGCGGTCCTTCGAACCGGTGTCGAGGCGAACATCGTAGATCGGCGTCCAGCGCGCATTCGGAATCGAGTAGGTGACCCGCAGCGTCGCCTTGGTGGCCGCTGCCGCGGCAAGGTCGATCCGGACCTCGAGCTTTTCCGGCGGCGTGACGTCGCGGTCCGACTTCAGCCGCGCGATCTGGCGATCGATCTCGCGCTGCTTGCGCTGCGCCTCGCGAACGGCGGTGTCGGCGTTCGCGACCTCTTCCGCCACGGCCGCGAAGGCCGCGCGCCATTCGGCGAGCGGACGCGCCTCGCCCTTTTCGCCCAGTCCGGCCGGCGAGTCCTGAGCAAAGCGCTCCGCAAATTTTTTCCGCGCTACGGCTGCGGCAATGGCGCCGCTGAGATCGGCGCGCTGGTCCTTCAGCGCCTCGATGCGCTTGTCGATCTCGGCCTGCTCGACCGGCGGCACGGGCTTTGGCGGCCGCGCATCGATGGCGCCGATCGTGAGCTTCGCGCCCGCCTCGCCCTCGACCCGCAGCGAGGACTTGTCCAAGAGCGGCGGGAAATCCTTCGCCACCAGCGTATTGTCGCCCGACGGCAGGTCGAGCGTGATGACGCGCGTGACGCTGGCGCCGTCCGGATAGACGGTGACGGCGTCGACGGTCGATGTCGCGTCGAGATCGGCGGCCCTGACCGGCGCGGCGGCAAAGGCCGTCACCAGCACGAGACCCGATGTGGTAAGGCAATTGGTAATCAGACGCATCTATCCCTCCTGCAGGGTGCTCGCGGCTGCGCAAGCGCCCTCACCCGCGCTGGCGATGCCAGCCGGCTGAAGTCACACCCCCATTAATGGCTTAGACGGACAGGAAGTGAGTTGGTTCGAATCAGATTTCCGTGCGGCCGAGCACGGACGGAAACGGGCGGAGGTGGCGGCTCGCGTCTCTGCCGTCATTGCGAGCGCAGCGAAGCAATCCACGGTCAACCCGAATCGCGGGAAAATGGATTTGCTTCGTCGCGGAGCCTGTCATCGGGCCGCGCATTCGCGCGGACCCGTTGGCTCCTCGCAATGACGAAAGACTTTGGGTTACGCGCGAGAATCGTAGGTGGTAAAGTTCGTAGGGCGGGTTGAGCGCACGCGAAACCCATCGACGCTGAAGCGGTGGGTTTCGCTTTCGCTCAACCCACCCTACGCATTCTCAATAAATCTCGAACAAGCCCGCGCCGCCCTGGCCGCCGCCGATGCACATGGTCACGACGCCCCACTTGGCCTTGCGGCGGTGGCCTTCCTGCAGGATATGGCCGGTGAGGCGCGCGCCGGTCATGCCGAAGGGATGACCGATCGCGATCGAGCCGCCATTGACATTGTACTTGGCGGGATCGATGCCGAGCCGGTCGCGGCAATAGAGGCACTGGCTGGCGAAGGCCTCGTTCAATTCCCAGATGTCGATGTCGTCGATCTTCAGGCCCTGGCGCTTGAGAAGCTTCGGCACGGCGAAGACCGGGCCGATGCCCATCTCATCGGGCTCACAGCCCGCGATCGCCCAGGACACGAAGCGGCCCATCGGTTCGAGCCCGCGCTTCTCGGCATCCTTGGCTTCCATCAGCACGACTGCGGCGGCGCCGTCGGAGAGCTGACTGGCATTGCCGGCCGTGATGTACTTGCCCGGCCCCTTCACCGGCTCGAGCTTGGAAAGGCCTTCCATCGTCGTGTCGGGACGGTTGCACTCGTCGCGCGTGACCACGTAGTCGACGATGCTCTCGGCCTTCGTCACCTTGTCGACGACCTTCATCCTGGTCTTCATCGGGACGATCTCGTCCTTGAACTTGTTGGCCTGCTGCGCGGCGGCCATGCGGCGCTGCGACTCCAGCGAAAACTCGTCCTGATATTCGCGGCTAAGCTTGTAGCGCTCGGCGACGATGTCGGCGGTGTCGATCATCGCCATGTAGATGTCGGGCGCGTATTTCAGGAGCTCGGCATCCTGCGCTTCCTTCGGCATGCCGCCGGCGGGCGCGGAGATGCTCTCGACGCCGCCGGCGACGATGCAGTCGGCGCCGTCCGCGCGGATGTGGTTCGCCGCCATCGCGATGGTCTGCAGGCCCGACGAGCAGAAGCGGTTGACGGAGACGCCGGCGGTGCTCTTCGGCATTCCGGCAAGCAATGCCGCCTCGCGGCCGATGTTGCGGGCGCCATGGGCGCAATTGCCGAGATAGCAATCTTCGACATAGTCCTTGTCGACACCGGCGCGTTCCACCGCATGCTTGATGGCGTGCGCCGCGATGGTCATCGGCGGGGTGATGTTGAATCCGCCGCGGGCGGATTTTGCGAGCCCGGTGCGCGCATAGGAAACGATTACGGCGTCACGCATGTTTCTCTCCCTTCTCGGATAGCCAGTTGTGGCGTGTCATGAGGGTCACCGTACACACATTTTGCCGCAAGCGACAACAAAACGACGTGCGCCGCCCCGGTTTTGCCGGAGGCGGCGCGCTGTAGTTCCGCAGATCGGAATATGATGGGCGTCATGCGCTATGGCCCCGTCATTCCGGGGCGATGCGAAGCATCGAACCCGGAATGACCGCGGAGAGCGTTAGAACACCAGCGCCTTGGCCTGGCGGACCTGGGGCAGCGCCTGCACCTTGGCGAGCACCGCCGGCGGCACCGCGCCGTCGACCTCGACCAGCGCGATGGCATCGCCGCCCTGCTTGACGCGGCCGAGATGGAAGGTCGCAATGTTGATCTTGGCGTCGCCGAGCAGACCCGCGAAGGCGCCGATGAAGCCCGGCTTGTCCTCGTTGGTCACATAGATCATCGACTTGCCGAACTCGGCATCGACCCGGATGCCCTTGACGTCGACCAGCCGCGGCTTGCCGTCATGATACACGGTGCCCGAGACCGAGCGCTCCTGACGCTCGGTCGTCACCGTCACGGTGATCAGGCTTTCATAGTCGCTCTGCGCGGCGCGCGTCACCTCGTCCACGACCATGCCGCGCTCCTTGGCGACGACCGGGGCGGACACGACATTGACGTCGCCGAGCATGGGACGCAGCAGGCCCGACAGCACCGCCGAGGTCAGCGCCTTGATCTTCATCTCGGCGACATGCCCCTCATAGGTAATCTGCACTTTGACGATGCCGGTCTCGGTGAGCTGGCCGGCAAACGAGCCGAGCTTTTCGGCAAGCTGAATGAACGGCTTCAGCTTCGGCGCTTCTTCCGCGGTGATCGACGGGAAGTTGACGGCGTTCGAGATCGCGCCCTGCAACAGATAATCCGACATCTGCTCGGCGACCTGCAGCGCGACATTCTCCTGCGCCTCGGTGGTGGCGGCGCCGAGATGCGGCGTGCAGATCACGTTGGGATGGCCGAACAGCACGTTCGAGGTCGCCGGCTCCTCGGTGAACACGTCGAAGGCCGCACCAGCGACATGCTTGGCATTGAGCGCATCGACCAGCGCCTGCTCGTCGACGAGGCCGCCGCGGGCGCAATTGATCAGGCGGACGCCCTTCTTCATCTTGGCGATCGCCGCCGCATCGATGATGTTTCTGGTCTTCTCGGTGAGCGGCGTGTGCAGGGTGATGAAGTCGGAGCGCTTGAGCAAGTCGTCAAGCTCGACCTTCTCCACGCCGATGTCCTTGGCGCGCTCCGGCGACAGGAAGGGATCGAAGGCGATCACGCGCATGCGCAAGCCCTGCGCACGGTCAGCAACGATCGAGCCGATATTGCCACAGCCGATCACGCCCAGGACCTTGCCGGTGATCTCGACGCCCATGAAGCGGTTCTTCTCCCACTTGCCGGCCTGCGTGGAGGCATCGGCCTGCGGGATCTCGCGCGCCAAGGCGAGCATCAGCGTGACCGCATGTTCGGCGGTCGTGATCGAATTGCCGAACGGCGTGTTCATCACGATGATGCCCTTGGCCGTCGCGGCCGGTATTTCCACATTGTCGACGCCGATGCCGGCGCGGCCGATCACCTTCAGCTTCGTCGCCTTTTCGATGATCTTGGCCGTCGCCTTCGTCGCGGAGCGGATCGCAAGTCCATCGTATTTGCCGATGATCTCGGCAAGCTTGTCCTTGTCTTTGCCGAGATTGGGCTGGAAATCGACCTCGACGCCGCGATCCTTGAAGATCTGCACGGCAGCCGGCGAAAGGGCGTCGGAAATGAGAACTTTGGGTTTGGTCATGGGAGCGATCCCTGATGAAGATTGGTTTCAAATCGTCACCCGCGGGCTCGATCCGCGGGTCCATCTTCCTGGATGGATGGCCGGGTCAAGCCCGGCCATGACGAGGAATGACGATGAGACCGATCAAGCCGCCCTCGGCAGCGCTGCCTTGGTCTCGGCGAAGGCCCAGTCGATCCATTGCGTCAATAGCTCGACATCTTTCGCCTCGACCGTCGCACCGCACCAGATGCGCAGGCCCGCCGGCGCATCGCGATAATGCGCGAAGTCGAAGCCGGCATTCTCCTTCTCGACCAGCGCGACGAGTTTCTTGCAGAAATCTCCCTGCAGGTCGGGCGTGAGCGAGGTGATCGCCGGATCGATGATCTTCAGGCACACCGAAGTGTTGGAGCGGATCGCGGGATCCTTGGCCAGGAAATCGATCCAGGGCGTCCGCGCCTTCCAGTCCGCCAGCACCTTGGTGTTGGCGTCGGCGCGCGCCATCAGCGCTTTCAAGCCGCCGATCGACTTGCCCCAGTTCAGCGCGTCGAGATAGTCCTCGACGCACAGCATCGACGGCGTGTTGATCGTCTCGCCCTCGAAGATGCCGGCGTTGAGCTTGCCGCCCTTGGTCATGCGGAAGATCTTTGGCAGCGGCCAGGCGGGCTTATACGTTTCAAGCCGCTCCACAGCGCGTGGGCTGAGCACCAGCATCCCGTGAGCCGCTTCGCCGCCGAGCGCCTTCTGCCAGGAGAAGGTGATGACATCGAGCTTCTTCCAGTCGAGGGCTTGCGCGAATGCGGCGGAGGTGGCGTCGCAAATCGTGAGCCCCTTGCGATCGGCCTTGATCCAGTCGGCATCGGGCACGCGCACGCCCGAGGTCGTGCCGTTCCAGGTGAAGATGATGTCGGTGTCGCAATCGACCTTCGACAGATCAGGGATGTCGCCATAGCCCGCGTGGAGCTGGGTGACCTCCTTGAGCTTCAATTCCTTGATGATGTCGGAAACCCAGCCCTCGCCGAAGGATTCCCAGGCGATGGTGGTGACGGGGCGTGCGCCGAGCAGCGACCACAGCGCCATCTCGACCGCGCCGGTATCGGACGCCGGCACGATGCCGACCTTGTAGTCGGCCGGCACTCCCAGCACTTCGCGCGTGAGCTCGATCGCCTGCTTGAGGCGAGCCTTGCCAACCTTGGCGCGATGCGAGCGGCCGAGGAGAGCGTCCTTGAGGTTTTGGGGATTCCAGCCGGGGCGCTTGGCACAGGGGCCGGAAGAAAAATGCGGCACGGTCGGCCGCTGAGCGGGCTTCGCTGCAGGCATTGTCTACCCTTCCAGATAGTAAGCCTCCCGTTGGGGGGAGGTGTCCCGCCGCTGCCAATATGGGAATCGCAAGCCTGCGTCAAGGAGCTTTGTGGGACTCACAGCGCGTTGATGCGCAATCAGCAGGTTCTTTCCGAGAAACGACGCGCGCGAGGAATAAACTTGCGCGTCGTCACTCCGGCGAGGCGCCGAGCGGCGTCCCGCCGCCGGGCGGCCGGTGCAGGAAGGTCATCGACGCATAGGCGCCGATCCAGGAGCCGATGGCGGCAAAGGCTACGTAGACCCAGTTCTCGGTGTAGCTGATGACCGCAAAGGAGGAGAGCAGATACCAGACGCTGCTCCAGGTCGCCGCCGGCACGCGTTTGCGCGCCACGACCGCAGAGGTAAACATCACGTAAACGGCGTCGGTCGCGGCCGTCGCCAGCACCACGGCAATCGCCGTCAAAGGATTGATGGCCGACATCGTCGTTCTCCCTGCTCCAAAGCTAGAATCGGATCGTCATGCCGATGTGGCTCTTCGCAAAGCCAAGGCGCTCGTAGAAGCGTTGCGCGTCGACGCGGGTGTGATGCGTGAGCAGCTCGGCGAGCTTGCAGCCCCTCGCCTTCGCCTCACCGAGCGCCCATTGCACGAGCTGCTCTCCGATGCCGCGGCTGCGGCGGTCGGAGGCCACGCGCACGTCCTCGATCAGGCCGCGCGAGGTGCCCTGCGAGCTCAGGCCCGGCAGGATGCAGAGTTGCAGGCAGCCGACCACGCGGCCGCCCTCCTCCGCCACCACGAGGTTGATGTTGGGATCGCGGCTCAGCCGCTCGAACGCCTCGCAATAAGAGGCCGGCAGCGGATCCTCGAGCCGTTCGCGGGCGCGGCCGAGATGATCGTCGGCGAGCATCGCGATGATGGCGGCAACGTCATCGAGGCGGGCGGGACGGATGGTGACGGGAGAAGTTGCGGTCATCTTCACGTTTGTTGATGCGTGATGGATGGCAAGCCGAGGCTGGCCTCGACCTCGCCGATCCAGCGCCGGATCGCAACATAGCGATCCATGTCAAATCCGCCTTCATGCGCAACGCGCGTGTAGGCCGCGAGCGCGACATCGGCGAGCGAGAAGGCGCCGCCGACAAGGAAGCGGCCCTGGCCGAGATGGCGTTCAAGATGATCGAGCGCCGCATAGCCGCGCTTCACCTTCTCCGGATCGAGCTCGGATGCCTTCTTGCCGAGATAGGCCATTTGAAAGCGGCAGACCGCAACGTAGGGCTCGTGGCTGTACTGCTCCCAGAACAGCCATTCATCCATCTTGGCGGCCGCAAAGTCTTCCTGGGGGATGAGATCGCTGCCGCGCGCGAGATAGCGGATGATGGCATTGGATTGCATGAGCGTCCGGCCGTCGTCGAGTTCGACCGTCGGCACCTGACCCCAGGGGTTGCGCTTGAGGAATTCAGGGGTGCGGCTGCCCCCTTTCAGGGTATCGATCTCGATCCACTGGTAGGAGAGCCCAAGACGGTCCGAGACCCATTTCACCTTGAGGCAATTGCCGGACTTGCCGTCGCCGTAGATCTTCATGCCTGCCGTCGCTCCGTCGATGCGACAGAGCAACAGGCAGGCGCGAAGCTGTCAACAGGGCGGCGCGGCGCGCCGACCTGCGCGATCAGAACTTGTAGCCGAGGCCGACACGGACGGTATTGACGTTGGTATCGATGGGAGACGTGAAGCGCACATATTCCCACTCCGCGCGCAGGAACAGGCAGGACATCAGCATCACATCCATGCCGAGGCCGCCGGAATAGCCGTAGATGAAATGGCTGTTCTTGGCATCGGTGGCGGAGAGATCGAACGGGATGTTGGTAAAGCCGGGCGCCGCGTTCGCGTTGACCTGATTGCCAAAAATATGCGCGGTGCGGATGATGTCGGCCTGGCCGAGCGCAACGCCGCCGAACACGTAAGGAAGGAACGAGCCGACAGAATAGCCGGCGCGGAGCCGCGCCGTGGCCATGTCGGAAATATTCATGCTCGCCGTCGATTCGTAGGTCACGCTGTCGGTGTAACCGCCGCTGGCGCCGAAGACTCGCGACATGCTGTCGGTTGACGTGCCGCCGAACTTGCCGTGCATGTAGCTGAGCTCAGCGCCGATCACGATGTCGTCCCACTGCTCGTTGTAGCCGGCGAATCCACCGAACCCGTTGCCATGCACGGACACCTTGCCACCGAGCGGCCATTCGGCGACGCCGCCGCCCGCCTCGACCGCGGTATTGACAAGCAGATGCGCAGCCACGCTCCGGGTTGCGCCGGTGAAATTCATGTCGGACGTGCCGAGCCCGCCCTGGCCGCCGATATAGAAGCCCTCCCAGTTCACCCTGGTGTGGGAGAAGCCGTCGGTGAAGCTGCCGCGCAGAAAATCAGGCATGTCGGCTGCGTGCGCGCTCGATAGCACGCCCAACATCACCGCCGCCAACAACAACCTGCGCATCGCAACGCTCCTAATCGAACACCGACTATGAAGGCGATCATCGCTCGTTAACCCTAACCAATCGTTATCGCACGGACTTCATCGGCGCCTTCGCGCAGGAAATCCGAATCATGCGCGCAAACGAAAACGGCGCGGGAAGCTCCCGCGCCGTTAATCGGTGTTAAGAGGTGAGAGGCCGGATCAACCCTTGCGCATCAGCGGCGGCGGCGGCAGCATCGGCGCGGGCTGATCGAAGTTCCAGCGCAGGCCGAGCGACACGTCGTTCGAGGTGATGTTGTGGAAGTTGAAGACGTGTCCGCCGGACGAACCATCAAAGGTCGAGACGACGCCGGTGACGCCGTCACCGAGATTGACGTAGTGATAGGCCATTTCAAGCGTCAGGTTCGGTGTGACCTGGTAGGCGAGGCCTGCGTGGATTGCCCAGGCGAAATTCCACTTCGAACCCGCCGCGGCGCTCGCAAAGCTCGCCACCGGAGGTCCGCTCACGACGGGGACGCCGAGGGGGGTGAAGTTCGCATTGTTGGCGCCGGTGTCGGTGAAGTTGTTGATCGACACCCGTGCGGTACCGATACCGGCACCGATGAACGGCGTCACGCACCACCATGTCCCGAGATCAGCATAGGCGTTGGCCAGGAATAGCAATTCGGACTTGCTGGCGTTGTAGTTGTCGATACCGCTTGCGGTCTTGCCACCCCACGGAAAGGTGAAGAGATCGGTACCCTTGAAGTTGGCATTGCCGCGCCATTGACCGGTGATGTCGGCGCGAAACCAGTTGTTGAACCGATAGCCGACGCCGACCTGATAGGTGCCCGCGGTGTCAAAGTCGGTTGTCTCGTTGAAACTGGTGAGCCCCGAATAGGCCGTCGGGTCCGACAGCCTGACATCATTGACCCTCTGATTGCTGAAGCCGATATCGCCGCGCAGATACCAGCCGCCAAAATCGACGGGCGGCGGGGCGTACATGGCGGGCGGCGGGGGCATGATCGAGGGCATGTCGGCGGCAAGAGCCGCGGTCGACATCAGCGAGGCCGCACCCGCGGCCATAAAATACTTAACGCTACGCATTGGCTTCATCCTTTTGGCCGGTGAGGCGAATAGGAAAAGCCTCACATTCAAGAAACCCACGCGTGGACCTTGCCACCAAATTCTTAAGCGGCACTTAACCCTAATTTTTAAGGTTGATTTTCTCTGAGCGAGGCGACCGCGGGCGCGGGAATGTGGCGTCCTCGGCTCAATTGCTAACAAGTGGTTGAGAAAAGGCGAATGGCGAGTGGCGAATAGTAAATGGATTGCCGACCACCCTATTCGCTACTCCCTATTCGCCATTCACGACCCGTTCGCCTGCCGCATATTCGGCAAAAACACCGCGAGCAAACCGATCGCCGGCAGGAACGCGCAGACCTGATAGACGAACTCTATCGACGTGTAGTCGGCGAGCTTGCCGAGCGCGGCCGCGCCGAGGCCGCCGATGCCGAACGCGACGCCGAAGAACACGCCGGAGATCATGCCGAAGCGATGCGGCACCAGCTCTTGCGCGAACACGATGATCGATGACGTCGTCGAGGAGATCACGAGCCCGATGAAGATGGTCAGCACGGCGCTGGCATAAAGGCCGACATGGGGCAGCGCCAGTGTGAACGGCAGCGCGCCCAGCACCGAAAACCAGAGCACGATCTTGCGGCCGAAGCGGTCACCAAGCGGCCCGCCGAGGAACGCGCCGATCGCGTTCGCGGCGAGGAAGATGAAGAGATAGATCTGCGCCGCCTGGGTCGAGACGCCGAACTTGTCGATCAGATAGAAGATGTAATAGCTCGACAGGCTCGAGACGTAGAGCTGCTTGGAGAACAGGAGCGCCACCAGCACCGCGAGCGCGACCGTCACGCGCCTTCCGCTCGGCGCGTCCGGATGCGCCTTGATCGCAGAGACCTTGCGGTCCGCGATCTGCGGCCTGTACCAGAGGCCGATCCGCCACAGGATCAGGATCGCGACGAAGGCGATCGTGGAGAACCAGGCGATCGATGGCTGGCCGAACGGCACCACGATCAACGCTGCCAGCACCGGCCCCATCGAGGTGCCGAAGCTGCCGCCGAGTTGGAAAAAGGATTGCGCAAAACCATAGCGGCCACCCGACGCGAGGCGCGCGATGCGCGCCGACTCCGGGTGGAACACCGCCGAGCCGAGGCCGACGAAGGCGGCTGCGACGAGTATCGTCGGATAGGTGCCGGCGACGCTGAGCAGCAACAGGCCGAAGAAGGTCGAGGCCATGCCGATCGAAAGCGAGAACGGCTGCGGCTTCCTGTCGGTGATGTGGCCGACCATCGGCTGCAGCAGCGACGCGGTGAACTGGAACGCCAGCGTGATCATGCCGATCTGCGCGAAGTTGAGCGCATAGGCCTCTTTCAGGATCGGATACACCGAGGCAATCAACGACTGCATGGTGTCGTTGAGGAAATGCGAGAAGCTGATCCCGATCAGCACAACATAGGCAGGCCCCGTGGCGGCAACCGCCTTCATTGCTGCAGCCGGTGTCGCGTCACCCACCAGCACCGCCTCGCCGCGTGCTTCTTCGGAGACGATGACAGGCTTGTTCAACGGACGGTTCCCGGCGCGATTCGCAATGTCATGCGAATTTACCTACGTCACCGGGAGCGCAGCCACCACCGCCATTCGCCGATGGCAGCGATGCAGGGGGTCGGATTGCATCGCAAGATGCAATCCGGGTGAGGGGTTACGCTCTCTCGTGGATCCGAAGCCCCTCACCCGAATTGCTTCGCAATTCGACCTCTCCCCGCCGGGGAGAGGTGTCAGAACATAGCCAGCGTTGAACGCTGATAGCAATCACGCCGCGGCGGCGGCGTGGCCGAGCGCGTCGACGATATGGTCGACCACTTCTTCGACCAGGATGCGGTCGTCGCCCTCGCCCATCACGCGGATCACGGGCTCGGTGCCGGAGGAGCGCACCAACAGGCGGCCGTGACCGTTGAGGCGCTTCTCGCCGTCGATGATGGCGGATTTGACCTCGGCATCGTCGAGCGGCTTGCCGCTGCGGTAGCGTACGTTCTTCAGGATTTGCGGCAGCGGATCAAAACGGTGACAGACCTCCGACACCGGACGGCGCAGCTTCTGCACCACCGCGAGCACCTGCAGCGCGGCGACGAAGCCGTCGCCCGTGGTCGCATAGTCGGAGAGGATGATATGGCCGGAGGGCTCGCCGCCGAGATTGTAGCCGCCGTTCAGCATGCGCTCGAGCACGTAGCGGTCGCCGACCGGCGTGCGGATCATTTCGAGGCCGAGCTTCCCGAGGAAGCGTTCGAGGCCGAGATTGGACATCACGGTCGCGACGATGCCGGGCTTGGCAAGCCGCCCGTCTTCCTTCCAGCTCTGTGCGATGACCGCGAGCAACTGGTCGCCGTCGACGAGATGGCCGCGCTCGTCGACCAGGATGACGCGGTCGGCGTCGCCGTCGAGCGCAATGCCGATGTCGGCGCGCATCTCGCGCACCTTGCGGCACAGCGCGTCCGGCGAGGTCGAGCCGCATTCCTTGTTGATGTTGAAGCCGTCGGGCTCGACACCGATCGAGATCACGTCGGCGCCCAGCTCCCACAACGCTTCCGGCACCACCCTGTAGGCCGCGCCGTTGGCGCAATCGACCACGACGCGCAAGCCGTCCAGCGAAAGGTCGCGCGGCAGCGTGCGCTTGGCGAATTCGATATAGCGGTCGTGCACGCCGTCGATGCGGCGGGCGCGGCCCAGACTCGCGCTCTGCGCGAGCTTCTTGTCGAGCGATTCGTCGAGCAACTGCTCGATCTGCTTCTCGACGTCGTCGGAAAGCTTGAAGCCCTGCGGGCCGAACAGCTTGATGCCGTTGTCCTCGAACAGATTGTGGGAAGCCGAGATCATCACGCCGAGATCGGCGCGCATGGATTTGGTCAGCATCGCGACCGCCGGCGTCGGCATCGGGCCAACCAGCAGCACGTCCATGCCGACCGAGGTGAAGCCCGCCACCATCGCATATTCGATCATGTAGCCGGACAGGCGGGTATCCTTGCCGATGACCACACGATGGCGATGCTCGCCGCGTTGAAACACCAGGCCCGCGGCCTGGCCCACCTTGAGCGCCAGCTCGGGCGTGATCAGCCCGTTGGCACGGCCCCGAATTCCGTCGGTACCGAAATAATTGCGGCTCATGTAACCCCCAGCAGCTACCCCAACTCTCGCTGCGCAACAATGTTCAAAACGCAACACAAACGACGCGCCAAATCGCAAGGCACGTCCGGCAGTTATAAGGCCTCCACGGCTAAAATGGCTTCAAAAAATATGATGAATCATTACCCGGCGTCCGGTTCCGGGAACCGCTAATAAGTATTTGTTAACGCTCGCGATTATCTCGATTCCGCCGGCCGTCAGTCCTTGCGGCGAACGTGGTGGTCGCCCTTCGAGGGCGGCGGCTGGGTCACGTTGACGGGATCGGAGCCCGGAAAGGTCTCTTCCAACCCCTCCTCCAGCGCCTCGTCCAGCCGGCGCTTCTCGGCGCCCTCAGCGGGATCAGGCTTGTGGCGCGATCGTGCCATCGGACCCTCCTCGCTCTTATCGCTCGTTTGGGGATGCGATGTTGCAGGTTGTCCAAGCATGGTAGATGACGATCAAATCTGCCCAATACAAGAAGGGGACGGGAACGTTCATGAAGCACATCACCTGCATCGAGGACCTGCGCCAGCTCCACAAGCGGCGGGTGCCCAAGGCCTTTTTCGATTATGCCGACCGCGGCTCATATGCTGAGGAGACGTTGCACGCCAACCGCGACGACCTCAAGCAGATCAAGTTGCGTCAGCGCATCCTGGTCGACGTCTCCAAGCGCGACATGAAGACCACGATCCTGGGCGAGCCCTCCGCGCTGCCGCTCGTTCTCGCTCCCGTTGGCCTCCTCGGCATGCAGCATGGCGACGGCGAGATCCATGCCTGCCGTGCGGCGCAGGCCGCAGGCATTCCGTTCACCCAGAGCACGATGTCGATCTGCTCGATCGAGGACATCGCGGCCGCCGTCGACAAGCCGTTCTGGTTCCAGCTCTACGTGATGAAGGACCGCGGCTTCATCAAGGCGCTGATCGAGCGCGCGATCGCGGCGAAATGCTCGGCGCTGGTGTTGACCGTCGACCTGCAGGTGATCGGCCAGCGCCACCAGGATATCAAGAACGGCATGACGGTGCCGCCGGAGTGGTCGCTGTCGAAGCTTTTTGATTTCGCCACCAAGCCCGCCTGGGTCTCGGGCGTTCTGCGCGGCAAGCGACGCACCTTCGGCAATCTCGCCGGCCACCTCAAGATCAGCGATGACATCACCTCGCTCTCGACCTGGATCAATTCGCAGTTCGACACCACACTGAACTGGAAGGACGTCGACTGGATCCGCTCGATCTGGCCGGGCAAGCTGGTGCTGAAGGGCATCCTCGACGTCGAGGATGCCGAGATCGCGGTCAAGAGCGGCGCGCAGGCGCTGGTCGTCTCCAACCATGGCGGCCGCCAGCTCGACGGCGCGCCATCGTCGATCGAGGTGCTGCCCGAGATCGTCGATGCCGTGGGCTCGCAGATGGAGATTTTGTTCGACGGCGGCATCCGCTCCGGCCAGGACGTGATGCGCGCGCTCGCGCTCGGCGCCAAATCCTGCATGATCGGCCGCGCCTATGTCTATGGACTCGGCGCCGCAGGACAACAAGGCGTGGAGAAGGCCATCAGCGTGATCGCCAAGGAATTGGAGACCACCATGGGGCTCTGCGGCATCAACACCATCGCCGAAATCGACGACAAGGTGCTCGCGGTGTGACGGCTGCAAAACCGCTGCTTCGTAGGACGGATTAGCGCCAGCGTAATCCGCCATGCCGCGTCGAGCAAAACGGTGGGTTACGCTGGCGCTAACCCACCCTACGATCCATGTCGTCATTGCGAGCGAAGCGAAGCAATCCAGAGCGTCACGCAAAGGCTCTGGATTGCTTCGTCGCTATGCTCCTCGCAATGACGAGACAACGCCGCTTTCGCGGGGACGACAGTGGAGTTCGTCGCTCGAGATCCCGGGTTCGCGCTTTCCCCTGGCCTTCTGGACATCGCCGAACTCTTCCGGCGTGCGGTTCTTGAAGTTCTTCGAGTACCCTGCGTCGTAGAAGCCGGATGGCTCACATGCCGCTACCACCGCCGCCACCGCCACCGCCAGCTTGTCTCGAATTTTCGAGCGTATAGTCTTTTGGTTCGCTGGGCGCGTACCCGAACGCTCCTGGATAGCCCGTTTTCAAGCCCTTGGCGCGCATCGCACGCCACGTAGCGGAGCCGGCGATGCTCCGAGGATGCTTCCTGGAGACCTGATGGTGCTGGTGCGGTGTGTTGCTTGATACACTCTGGGCAAGCACAGCAGGCGCGGCGGCAATCAAGGCTGCCGCAGAAAATGCGATTATCGTAGTCCTCATTTTTCCGGCCTCCCTCTTTGGATAGAGACAGGGCAATCTGTCGCTATGCGCAGTCCGCGATGGATGAAGGGTCTGTCTCTGCAAACAGAGACCCTTCACCCGACTTCTCTTCGCGAAGCCACAACCCTTTCCCACGACAAGGGGAGCGTGAGAATTTCACATCGGCGGTGTGATTCCGTCGCGGCCGACGTTGATGCGGCCGGCTTCCAGCGTGCCGTCTTCCTTCTTCGCCGCGCCGAAGATGATGATCTTCGCGCCCGGTTTCACCTCCGACTTGTCGCTGGCAACGAAGGTCACGATCGGCGTGTCAGGTGGCACCACGACTTTCTTCTCGCCGCCCTTGTATTTGACCAGAATGTTCTGGCCTTCGGTGCCCTTCACCGTCTCGGCCACCGTCGCATTCGTCATGGTCGAGTTGGGACGAGCATCCCAGGGGTGGAACCCTTCGGCGGCGCCGCGCTGATTTGCCGGGAAGATGTGCACCGCAAAGGCCTTCTGGGTGCCGTCGGGCTCAGGCATCGCCGAAATGCCGATATAGGAGCCTTCCTTGACTTCCGACAGCGATGTCTTCACGAGCGCAAAGACGGCGACATTGTCGGTCATCTTCACCGTCACATCGGTGCCTTCGCGCGTCTTGATGCCGAGCGTAGAGCCGTCGACCGTCTCGATGGCGCCGCGGATGCGTGTCATCGGCGGCTGTTGCGCAGAGGCCGATGACGCGAGCATGGTGATCGCGGCAAATGAGGCCACGAGCAGGCGTGGCAGCATGGATGTCAGTGTCGGCATGGCCTTGTCCCTCCGCGGCTGTTTGCGTCAAACACCGCAACCCCGGAGGGTGATGACTATTCCTTCACATCGGCGGGGTCAGCCCGTCGCGGCCGACCATGACGCGCCTGGTCTCGAACGAGCCGTCCGGAAGCTGCTTCATGAAGGCGATCACCTTGGCGCTTTGCTTCAAGTCCGACTTGTCGGCGGGGACGAAGGTCACGACAGACGTTTCGGGCGTGACCAGCACCTTCTTCTCGCCGTCCTTGTATTTGACGAGCAGCGTGTGCCCGTCATTGCCGACCACGCTCTGTGACACCGTCGCATTGGTCATCGTCGAGTTGGGCTTGAGGTCGTAGGGCCGCGAGCCCTCGCCGGTGCCGCGCATGTTTTCCGGAAACACGTGAACCTCGACCGCAGTTGGCATGCCACTCGTTCCCGGCACCGTCGTCGCGCCGATGAAAGAGCCGACCTTGACATCCGACAATGAAGTCTTGGCGATGCCGATGACCTGCATGTCCGAGGTCATGTGCAGCTTGAAGTCCTCGCCACTGCGTGACTTCACCGTGAGCGTATCGGAATCCACGGCTTCGACGGTGCCGCGGACGCGCGTGGGAACGGGCGCCTTTTGCGCGATGGCATAGACGGTGGAAGCGGCCACCATCGCGAGCGCGATCAGCGGGTGGCGGAATGAGGTACGGCGGGGAAGCATGAAGGGAACTCCGGCTGTGCAGGCATGGTCTAACGCCAGACCCCGACCTCCGGCCCCTATTCCCGCACACTTTGGCGGATCACGCGTGCGTGAGATCGGCTTCCACAATCGAGCGAAGTTCCAACGTCACCTGCGGACGCCGCCCGAACCACAATTCGAATCCGCGCACGGCCTGGTGCAGCAGCATGCCGAGGCCGTCGGCGGTGCGCAGTCCCCGCGCCTTTGCCGCCGCAAGCAGCGGCGTCTGAAGCGGCACATAGACGAGATCGGCGACCACGGCATCTTGCGGCAGAGTTCCGACATCGATCTCAAGCGGCGCCTGGCCATGCATGCCGAGCGAGGTCGTGTTGACCAATAATTTCGCGCGCGGCAGCAACGCGTCGACCTGCTCCCAAGCGGTGGGCTGCACGGCCGCCCCAAACTTCTCCGCCAGTATTTCTGCACGCGCGAGCGTGCGGTTGACGAGATGCACGCGTTTGATACCGCGCTCGATCAGGCCGAACACCACCGCGCGCGCCGAGCCGCCGGCGCCCAGCACCAGCGCCTCTTCGGTCCTGTCCCATCCGGACGCGCAGGCGTCGAGATTGTTCACGAAACCTTCGACGTCGGTGTTGGTCGAGCGCAATTCGCCGTCGGCGAACCACAGCGTGTTGGCGGCGCCAATGGCTCGCGCGCGCGCATCCGGCGCCGATAGCGCCAGTACGCTTTCCTTGTGCGGAATGGTAACGTTGGCGCCGACGAAACCGCGCAGCGGCAGCCGCAGCACGAAATCGCGCAAATCCTCCGGCGGCACCGCCTCGATGACATAGCCGCCCTCGATGCCGAGCGTGCGCAGCCAATAACGATGGATCAGCGGCGAGCGCGAATGCGCAGCCGGCCATCCGATCAGGCACGCGGCACGGGGTCTTGGTGCAGATGTCATTGCTGTCCATTCGGGCAAGCGGCGCGCCCTGTCAATGGTGGCTGCTTACCCCGGCCCCGACCCACGCGCTCAACGCCAGCGCCGCAGCGCCGGCAAGCCAGACCGCGGCGAGGGCGATTCTGTGATAGACGAGCGCGCCGCATACCCCGCCCCGACCAGCGCCGCCCAGAGCAGGAGGTTCGGCACCCAGCCAAACCGTGCGCCGCCGGTCAACGCCGCGGCGAGAAATTGCCCGACCTTGACCAGCGCTCCCGTGACATAGGTGAGACCGAGGCCAGAGCCGCCCTCGATCTGGAACACCGCGTTCTCCAACCCCATCGCGACCACGATCGCAGCGACGGCGAGATTTTCCAGGCCAAGAGCATTGCACAGGCCGGCCAGCGCGAGGAGAAGCCCTTCGGCGAGCAGAACTCCAGCCTGCGAATAGCGGCTCCTGCCGAACACGATCAGGCTGCCGCAGGCCGCGCCGACCACGAACAGCGCGATCAGGCCAAGCGCCTCGGCCGCTGCCCGGAAATTCCCGGCGGCGAGGCTGACGCCCATCCGCGTCGAGTTGCCGCTCATGAAGGAGACGAACAGGCCGCCCAGATGCAAAAAGCCGATGCCATCGACATAGCCGGCGAGCGCGCTGAGCGCGCAAGCGAGCGTAATGTCGCGATGGGAATCGAGCATGGCCGTGAGCACTACCGGAACGATGTCGCAGCAGTGTTCACGAAAGCCCTGGGTTTGAAAAGGTGACACCGTCATCCCGGAATGCGCCGCTTGGCGCAGCCCGGGAATGACGTTGCGAGATCACGCCGCGTCGCGGTGCGCAGCGATGATCTGGTCGGCGGCGCGGCCCGTCACTTCGGCCATGTGGTCGAACTGGCGGCTGAAGCTGCCGGCGCCGGCGGTGGCCGAGCGCAGCTCGACAATGAGCTCGCCGATCTCCGCCTCCGGCATCTGGGCACGAACGCAGTCCCAGCCGGGCCAGCCCTCGCGCGTGTCGAAACCCAGGATCTGCCCGCGTCGCGCCGACAGGATCGCGTTGATCTTGGCGGTCGCATCCGTCGGACAGACGATCTCGACCACGTAGATCGGCTCGAGCAGCACCGGCTGGCAATTCGGCAGGCCCTCGCTGACACCGATACGCGCCGCGGTGCGGAACGCGAGATCGGAGGAGTCGACGCTGTGATAGGAGCCGTCGGTCAGCGTCACCTGCACGTCGACCACAGGGAAGCCGAGCGGCCCGCGCGCCAGGCCATCGACCACGCCCTCCTCGACCGCACCGATATAGTTGCGCGGAACCGCGCCGCCGACCACGGTTTCCTCAAACTTGAAGCCGTCGCCGCGCGGCAGCGGCTTGATGTCGAGCACCACGTCGCCGAACTGGCCGTGGCCGCCGGACTGCTTCTTGTGCCGGCCGCGCTGGGTGATGGCTTTACGGATGGTCTCCTGATAGCCGATCGCGGGCGGATGCGCCTTGACGCTGACGCCGAAGCGATCCTTGAGCCGCTCCTGCGCCACGCGCAGATGCATCTCGCCCTGCCCCCACAGCACGGTGTCGTGGGTGCGCGGATTCTGCACCATCGAGAGCGAGGGATCCTCCTCGTTGAGCCGCAGCAGCGCCTGGCCAAGCTTGACGTCGTCCTTGCGGTCGGTGGCCGCGACGGAGATTGACAGCACGCCCGGTGTCGCGGCGACCGTCACCAGCGATGGCGGCGCAGTCTTGCCGCTCGAGACCGTGTCGCCGGTCTTGATGGCGTCGAGCTTGCCGAGCGCGATGGTATCGCCGACTTCCGCCGCCGCACGTTTGGTGTCGTAGGCGCCGTTGACGGCGAGGATGCCGGAGACGCGTCCGCTGCCGCTTGCGGCGGATTGCAGCGTCGCGCCGTCATCGAGGTGACCTGACAAGAGCCGCGTCAGTGACAATTTCCCGCCGTGCTGCAAATGCACGGTCTTGAACACGTAACCCAGCGCCTCCTTGGACTCGGGCACGCCGAGGCGCCTGGCGGTCTCCGCAACGCCGGGTGATTCGTGGCGCAGCGCCTTCATCAGGCGCAGCACACCGTTCTCGCGGATCGCGCAGCCGAGCAGCACCGGACAGATCAGCCCTCCGCGCAATTCGCGGGCGAGATCGTCGAACACGGCGTCGCGTGGCGGCTGGATGTCCTCGAGGAGTTGCTCCATCAGCGCGTCGTCATGGTCGGCGAGCTTCTCCAGCATCGAGAAACGCGCTTCCTTCTCGCGGTCGAGATTGCCGCCGTTGAGCTCGACGACTTCGGAGGCCTTGTGCTCGCGATAGACGAAGGCGCGCTCCAGCGCGAGGTCGACGAAGCCCTCGATCAATTCGCCGTTCCAGATCGGAATCTGGCGGAGCACGAGCGGAACGCGCGAGGCCGGCTGCAGCGTGGCGAGCGTCTCGCGGATGCGCTTGTTGGCGCGGTCGATCTTGTTGAGAAACAGAAAGCGCGGGATGTTCAGGTTTTCCAGCTCGCGCAGGATGATCTGGAGCTGCGGCAGCTTTTTCTCATCCGCCTCGCACACTACGATCGCAGCGTCGACGGCGGGCAGCGCCGCGCGCATGTCGTGCGCGAACTCGACCGAGCCCGGACAATCGATGAAGGTGTAGCTGTCGCCCATGAAGGTGGTGGTGGCAGCCGTGAGGCCGACGCTCATCTTGTGGTGGCGGGCTTCGGGACTGGCATCGCCCAGGGAAGTTCCGGCATCGACGCTGCCGGCTTTGTGGATCGCGCCTGTTCGCGCGAGGATGGCTTCGAGAAGTGTGGTTTTACCGCTTTGGAAAGGGCCCACCAGCGCAATGCACCGTGGACCACGGGGACTTCTGACGTCTTGTCCCATTCGCCGTCTCCTTGGGTTCGGAGCTCGGCCCGTGATTGGGTCGGCAAATGGTCATGCTCTGCCTGCCCCAACGTTTTGGCAAGCGAGAAATCGTCGCTGCCGTGCGATCGGAGGAAAACCGGACGCTTCTGCATCGTCATTGCGAGCGAAGCGAAGCAATCCATAGTCTTTCCGCGGAGGCGGTATGGATTGCTTCGTCGCTGGCGCTCCTCGCAATGACGAGAGACGCGTGTCGCTTAACGTCCCGGACGCAGTTCCAGACTCTCGAGCCCGGCGGCGACATTGACGCCGACCTGGCCCTGCAGGCTGAGCGGCTGCAACGCGATGGAATTGTTGGAACCGCCGACCAGCACATTGCCGCCGGCACCGACGCCGAGCGAAGCGCTGCCCTGCGCGCCGGCATAGTCGCCGGCGAGATCGCCAGGCCCGAGATGGGCCACCGGCGCATAGACACCCCAGGCAAGCGCAGTCTCCTGAGTGATGCCGAGATCAAGGCCCACCTTGCGGATGGTCGCGATGTAGCGGTCTTCCGGATAACCCTCGACGCGCAGCACGCAGCCGAGATTGGTCACGGAGCCGACGACAAAGCCGATGCTGGCGCCGCCGCGGCATTCGAGCACGCCGACCTGCACGCGGTCCATCGGCTCCTGTGCATGGGAAGAGGGCGCGGCAAAAAAGCTTGCTGCAAGCGCGGCAAGGAGAAGAGAACGACGCATAAAGAAAACTCCGACTGAAAGATGTGATGCGGACGGAGAACAATGGCTCAAGGCACTGGTCTTTCTATGCCACAACCCGTTCCACCGCGCCAAAGAAAAGAGGCCCGCTTTCGCGGGCCCCTTGATTGATTCAAGTTAATCGTTTTGTCAGCCGTGACGGCGATGATGACGCCAGCGGCCGCGATGGACGAAGCGGACCGGCTCGAGCTCGAGGCCTGCAATGCCGGCCGCGACATTCAGCCCGGTCTGGCCCTGCACGCTGATCGGTTGCAGCGCATAGGCATTGCGCGGACCGCCGACCAGGAAGTTGCCGCCGCCGCCGACGCCGATCGAGGCGTTGGCGCCAACGCCGCCATAGGTACCGGCGAGCTCGCCATAGCCGAGCCGCGTGGTCGGCGCGTTGACCGTCCAGGTGAACTGGATCGTCGCGGTGACGCCGAGATCGACTCCGATGCGCCTCACGGTTGCCGTGTAGGCTTCAGGGCGACGGCCCGGGCTCTGGAATACGCATTCGAGGTTGGCGACCGATCCCACGATAAAGCCGACATTCTGTCCGCCGCGGCATTCGAGCACGCCGGCATGATAGGCAGGCATCGCATGTGCACTGGCAAGCGAGCCTGCGAATGCGGCGGCGGCGATGATCAGGGTTGGAAGTCGCATGGTTTGTTCTCCGCGAAGACGAATTGAAAAGGCGGAGGGACAGGAAGGAAGCGCCGTGTCCAAAACATGGCGCTGCGCACGCCGGTCATCAAAACTTCCAAGGTGTGGCGCGAATGCCTGAACTTGCGGGTTCCTGTGAACGCCTGGAAGCGGACACTGGCGTGGCAGTTCCCGAGCCGCCACGCCAGAATTAATTTGACTATCTCAAATTGCCACAAAAGCGCTGGATGCGCTTGCAGGCGTCCTCGAGATCCGACGTTTTGGTCGCATACGAGATGCGGAACGCCGGTCCAAGCCCGAACGCCGAGCCCTGCACCACCGCGACGCCTTCGGCCTCGAGCAACTCGGTGACGAAGTCCTCGTCGCTGCCGAGATTCTTCCCCGACGGCGTGGTCTTGCCGATAGTGCCGGCGCAGGATGGATAGACGTAGAATGCGCCTTCGGGGCGCGGGCAATCGATGCCGTTCGCCTGGTTCAGCATCGACACCACGAGGTCGCGCCGCTCCTTGAACACCTTGTTGTTCGCAGGGATGAAATCCTGTGGACCGTTGAGCGCCTCCACCGAAGCCCATTGCGCGATCGACGAGGGGTTCGAGGTCGACTGCGACTGGATGGTCGCCATCGCTTTGATCAGCTCGGCCGGACCGCCGGCATAGCCGATGCGCCAGCCCGTCATGCAATAGGCCTTCGACACGCCGTTCACCGTCAGCGTGCGCTCGTACAGTTTCGGCTCGATCTGCGCCGGCGTCGTGAACGCGAAGTCGTCGTAGACCAGATGCTCGTACATGTCGTCGGTCATGACCCAGACATGTGGATGCTTCACCAGCACGTCGGTGATCGCCTTCAGCTCGGCTCGGGTGTAGGCCGCGCCGGTCGGGTTCGACGGCGAGTTGAGGATGATCCACTTGGTCTTCGGCGTGATCGCCTTCTCCAGATCCTGAGCGCGCAGCTTGAAGCCGTGCTCGGCGGTGCAGATCACTGGAACCGACTCGCCGCCGGCGAGCGCCACCATTTCCGGATAGCTCACCCAATAGGGCGCGGGGATGATCACCTCGTCGCCCGGATTGATGGTCGCCATCAGCGCATTGTAGAGCACCTGCTTGCCGCCGGTGCCGACGATGACCTGGTTGGGCTTGTAGGTCAGCTCGTTCTCGCGCTTGAACTTGGCGATGATCGCCTCCTTCAGCTCGGGAATACCGCTGACATCGGTGTACTTGGTCTTGCCGTCCTTGATCGCTTTGATCGCGGCCTGCTTGATGTTCTCAGGCGTGTCGAAATCAGGTTCGCCGGCGCCGAGGCCGATGACGTTGCGGCCCGCCGCTTTCAGCGCGCGTGCTTTATCCGTGACCGCGATCGTCGCGGACGGCTTCACACGGTCGAGCGCAGCGGACAGTAAAGGCATCATCGGCTCCTTTGGCCATGCGTCGTGGACGAACGCCCACGACTCCATTTGAGGGAATATTTGCAGCCTATTCCGACGCCCGCTGCATCGCAAGAAGCTTCCACAACGACAGGCAAACTTTAGGGAACATTAAAGGGACGGCGCTAGCGTCCGCGCAACATTCCTAAAGTTCTGCGGCGAAATGGCTCACATCTGGCAAGGTATCTGTAAAGCCCTGCGATCCGGCGAATGGCTGACACCCGCGCGCGCCCGCGGCTATGCCGTGATCCTGCTCGTGATCGGTAGCCTCGCCTTCGCAGGCTGGATCGCGGTGTCGGACGGCCTGATCGACCGCAATGGCAAGCCGATCGGCACCGATTTTTCCAACGTCTATGCGGCGGGGATGCTGACCTGGCAGGGCAAATCCGCCGACGCCTATGACCCCGCGCTTCAACATGCGGCGGAACAGGCGACCTTCGATGGGCGCGAGGTGCCGTTCTATGGCTGGCACTATCCGCCGTTCTTCTTTGCGATCGCAGTCCTGGTGGCATCGCTACCCTATGCGCCCGGGCTTGCGCTATGGCTTGCCGCGAGCTTTGCCGCCTATCTCGCGACGCTGCGCGCCATCCTGCCGCGGCCGGAGACGCTGCTGATCGCCTCCGCGTTCCCAGCGGTATTGATCAACATCGGTCATGGCCAGAATGGATTCCTGACCGCGGCGTTGCTCGGCGGCGCATTGCACCTGCTCGATCGCCGGCCATGGATCGCGGGCGTGCTGATCGGTCTCCTCGCCTACAAGCCGCAATTCGGCGTGCTCATCCCGATCGCGCTCATGGCAAGCCGGCGCTGGAGCAGCATCATGGCAGCGATCCTCACCATCGCCGCGCTGATCGCCATCAGCTTTGCGACGCTGGGCAGCAGCGTCTGGCATGCCTTCTTCGATTCCATGAATTTCACGCAAGTCGTTGTGCTCGAACAGGGCGGCACTGGCTGGGAGAAGATCCAATCGGCATTCTCGGCCGCGCGCAATTGGGGCGCTGATGTTCACACCGCTTACGCGATCCAGATCGCGCTGGGGATCATCCTTGCCGCCACATTGGCGTGGCTCTGGCGCAGCGAGGTCGCATTCGAGCTGAAGGCTTCCGCGCTCGCAACCGCGAGCCTGCTCGCGACGCCTTACGTGCTCGACTACGATCTCGTCGCGCTGGCGATCGCAATCGCCTACTTCGCGCGCCACGGCTTCAAATGCGGCTTCCGCGACTACGAAATCAGCCTGCTGGCCGCGGCCTGGATCGTGCCGCTCGTCTCACGCGGGCTTGCTGGCGCCACCGGAATTCCTTCGGGCTTGATCGTGATGCTCGCGCTCTACGGCTTTACGCTGCACCGCGCCATGACGAGTCGCGAAAGCGCGACCATCGCCGCCGCCCAACCCATCGCGCAAGCGTGATCCGAAGTGTAGGCGCGTCATAGAAAACTGTTCCGCACGTTTGCAGTGCGGTAGAGGTTTTCAAGCTTTTCTGCCGACTGGCCCTTGCAGTGCAACCACATCGGCATCATTGTTTGGCCGTGTTACGGCACGACAAACAAGCAAGCGTCGGCCGCGCTCGGCGCATCACACTCATCCAGCACGGTCCGAATGTACAAGCTTTACTCGATGCAGCGCTCCGGCAACAGCTACAAGGTCCGCCTTGCGCTGGCGCTGCTCAACATGCCCTACGAGGCGGTCGAGATCGACATTCTGCGCGGCGAGAGCCGCACGCCGGATTTCCTCGCCAAGAACCCGAGTGGCCAGGTGCCCCTGCTCGAGGTCGCCGAGGGTCGCTACATCGCCGAATCCAACGCCATCCTCTGGTTCGTCGCCAACGGCACGCCGCTGACGCCGGAGTCGCGGGTCGAGCGCGCGGAAGCGCTGCAATGGATGTTCTTCGAACAGCACGCGCTGGAGCCGAATATCGGCGCGGCCTATTTCTGGCT
>Ga0070730_10000186_pt1 | contig 79508 bp, 77 predicted proteins | sample Coa_R1_3_FD_66447 | JGI IMG/M metagenome (GOLD analysis project Ga0070730, IMG submission 66447) | Surface soil microbial communities from Centralia Pennsylvania, which are recovering from an underground coalmine fire - Coalmine... | ecosystem: Environmental > Terrestrial > Soil > Unclassified ... | reverse complement strand
GTCAGGAAGTCGTCATCGACCAGGTCGATGTCGAAGGTCACGTGCTGCATCTTTCCGCGGATGTCGGTGAAGCGCACGTCGACGTATTTGACGTCCTTCTCCTTGATCTGGGCCAGGATGTCTTTGGCGGTGGTAGCCATGGTCGGTAATCCCCTTAGGTAGAGTGGTGTCGATGAGGTGGGTTAGACGGCGTCGGCTCCGGTTTCTCCCGTCCGGATGCGCATGACGTCGAGGACGTCGGAAATGAAAATCTTGCCGTCGCCGATACGTCCGGTGCGGGCCGCGGTGGCGATGGCCTCGAGGGCGCGGGCGAGCTGGTCGTCGGCGATGACCACCTCGATCTTGATCTTGGGCAGGAAGTCCACGACGTACTCCGCCCCGCGGTAGAGTTCGGTCTGCCCCTTCTGGCGCCCGTAACCCTTGGCCTCGATGACGGTCATGCCCTGAATGCCGAGTTCCTGCAGAGCCTCCTTCACCTCGTCCAGCTTGAACGGCTTGATGATCGCTTCGATCTTTTTCATCGGTCCTCGGACGCGCCGCCCCCAACGGCCTACTGGCGGTCGGGGCGACGGAGCATGGCTTGGCGGGGGCTCACAAGCGCGCTCGCGAGCGGGGCTGGGACGGGCGTGCGCCAAAGCGGCGGGCGCCCGGAAAGCAGGCGCCACGAGATCAAAAACCAGTCAATGCCGAAATGCCTTCAAGACCGCCTTTCCCGCCCCTAGGATCGCGCGGCGCAACGGTCGGAAGGCGAGTGAAGTATGGACGGCAAGACCCCAGTTCTGATCGGAGCGGGCCAATTCACCTATCGCGGCGATCCGGGCGCGTCGCCCGCGCCGACCGTCCTGCTGAAGATTGCGGCGGAACGGGCGGCGGCGGACGCGGGGATCGGGGCGGCCGGCTTGGCGCAGCTCGACGGCTTGGCGGTGGCGGGCTTCACCATCGACGCCCCGGGCTCGACGCGGGGCATGATCCCGCACTCGGTCAATCCGCCGGCCAGCCTGGCGCGGGAGCTGGGCGCGGCGCCGGCGTGGCAGGTCTATTCCCACATGGGCGGCAATACCTCCCAGCAGCTGGTCAACGTCATCGCCGAGCGGATCGCCAAGGGCGAGACGCAGCTGGCGCTGGCGGTGGGCGCGGAATTCCTGGGCTCGGCGGTGAAGCGGCTGACCAAGGGCTTGGGCTTCGACGACTGGCATGAGGATGACGACCTGCCGGAGCCGCAGCGGATCGGCGACGGCCGCAACGGGGTCACGCCCTATGAGGCGCGGCATGCGCTGAACAGGCCGATCAACATCTATCCCATGTTCGAGAACGCGCTGCGGGCCCGCGACGGCCGCTCGGTCTCCGACCATCAGGCGCGGCTCGGCAAGCTGTTCGCCCCCTTCACCCAGGTGGCGGCGAACAATCCGGAGGCCTGGTTCCCGACGGCCCGAACGGCCGAGGAACTGGTCACCGTCTCCGATCGCAACCGGATGGTGGGCTTTCCCTATCCCAAGCTGCTCAACGCGATCATGGAGGTCGATCAATCGGCCGGCGTGATCCTGGCGAGCGTCGACAAGGCCCGCGATCTGGGCGTGCCCGAGGAGAAGTGGGTCTATCTGCACGGCTGCGCCGACGCCGCCGACCTGTGGTTCCCCACCGACCGGCAGAACTACCATTCCAGCCCGGCCATGCGGCTGACCGGCAAGCACGCCCTGGAGATGGCCGGGATCGGGCTTTCCGACATCGACTACATCGATCTCTACTCCTGCTTCCCGGTGGCGGTGGAGATCGGAGCGGAGGAACTCGGCCTGTCGCTCGACGATCCGCGCGGCTTCACCGTGACCGGCGGGCTGCCCTACGCGGGCGGCCCCGGCAACAACTACGCCATGCACTCGATCGCGACGATGGCGGGGAAGCTGCGCGCCAAGCCAGGGAGCTACGGGCTGGTGACGGCCAACGGCTGGTACCTGACCAAGCAGTCGACGGGGATCTATTCGACGACGCCGCCCAAGGCGCCGTTCGAGCGGCAGGACCCCGGCGTGCTGCAGCGCCAGATCGACGCCCTGGCCCATCCGCCCGTCACCGAAACGCCGCAGGGCGCCGCGACAATCGAGACCTACACCGTCGTCCACCGCCGCGAGGGACCGTTCATGGGGATCGTCATCGGCCGCGATGCGGACGGCCGCCGCTTCGTCGCCAACACGCCCAACGATCCCGCGACGCTGGCGAGCCTGGAGGACGGCGAACAGGTCGGCCGCACCGGGCGGGTGGAGCAGGGCGCCCAGACCAACCTCTTCACCCCGGACTGAGAAATCGCATGGCCCGCCTCTACCTGATCCGGCACGGCAAGCCCTCCGCCACCTGGGGCGGCGATGACGATGATCCGGGGCTGGACGCTGCCGGCCAGGCGCAGGCGAAGGCGGCGCGCGACTGGCTAATGGCGCTGCCCGCCGGGGAGCGGGTGACCAAGGTCGTGAGCTCGCCGCTGCGCCGCTGCCGGGAGACCGCGCAGCCGACCGCGGACGCGCTTGGCGTGAAGATCGAGATCGACGCGCGGGTCGGCGAGATCCCCACGCCCGCCGGCATCGCGCTCGCGGATCGCGGGACCTGGCTGCGCGAGGCCTTCGCCGGAACCTGGAAGGGCATCAAGGGCGACCTGGACTACGACCAGTGGCGCCGCGACATCGCCGCCTCCCTGTTGCCGCGCAGCGGGACCGCGGTGTTCTCGCACTATGTGGCGACCAATGCGGTGGTGAGCCTGTTGCTGGGCGATCCGCGGGTGCTGGCCTTTCGCCCGGACCACGCCTCGATCACGACGCTCGAGACCGACGGCGGCAAACTTCGGCTGATCCGCAAGGGCCGCGAAGCCACCACGGGCGTACTTTGAGATGAGGCTGTAAGCAGTTGAGTGTCCGGCAAATCCTGAACGTCGCCGAGATGGGCCGCGCCGACGCCGCGGCGATCGCCGCCGGCACGCCGGGGCTGGTGCTTATGGAGCGCGCCGGGACGGCCGTGGCCGACGCGGTCTGCGCCCGGTTCGCCCGCCAGACGACCACGGTGCTCTGCGGACCGGGCAACAACGGCGGTGATGGTTATGTGGCGGCCCGTGTCCTGAAGGATCGCGGCTGGCCGGTGGAGGTGCGCAGCTTCGGCGAGCCCGCGACGCAGGACGCTCAGGCGGCAAGCGCGCGATGGGACGGGAGCACGAAGCCGCTGAACGGCGCGCTGGAGCCTGGGGTCTGGATCGACGCCCTGTTCGGCGCGGGGCTGACGCGGCCGCTGAGCGGTCCGGCGGCGGCGGCGGCCTTGCGCATGGCCGAGGCGCCCGAGCGGGTCGTGGCGGTCGATGTGCCCAGCGGCGTGGCCGGCGACACCGGCAAGCCCAACGGCCCGGCCGCCTGCGCGACGCTGACGGTGACCTTCCACGCCAAGAAGCCGGCCCACCTGCTGGAGCCCGGCCGCAGTCGCTGCGGCGAGGTGGTGGTGGCCGATATCGGGCTGGGGGCGACGGAGAGCCAGGTCGTCGAGAACGGCCCGGAGCTGTGGCTGCCGCGCTTCCCCTGGCCGACGGCGGCGTCGCACAAGCACGCGCGCGGCCGCCTGGTGGTTGTGAGCGGCGAGGCCTGGCAGACCGGCGCGGCGCGGCTCGCGGCGCGCGGCGCCCTGCGGATCGGCGCGGGCCTGGTGACTGTGCTGTCGCCGCCCGAAGCCCTGCCGATCAACGCCGGCCACCTGGAAGCGGTGATGCTGAAGGCCTTCGAGACCGACCTGGAACTCGAACAGGCCGCAAAGGACGTCGACGCGGCGGTGATCGGCCCGGCGGCCGGCGTGGGCGAGCCGACGCTGTTGAACGTGCTGGCGCTGGCGCGGACCGGCGCGGCCCTGATTCTCGACGCCGACGCCATCACCGTCTTCCGCGATGACCCGGAGGAGCTGTTCTCGCTGCTCGACCGGGATGACGTCCTCACTCCCCATCCCGGCGAATTCGAGCGCCTGTTTCCGGGCCTGCTGGCCGCCTCGCCGGAACGGATCGCCGCGGCGCGCACGGCCGCCCAGCGGGCCGGCGCCGTGGTGCTGCTGAAGGGCTCCGACACCGTGATCGCCGCGCCGGACGGGCGCTGCGCGGTCAATGGCAACGGCTCGCCGTGGCTGGCCACCGCCGGGTCCGGCGACGTGCTGGCCGGCTTCATCGGCGGGCTGGTGGCCCAGGGCATGGAGAGCTTCGAGGCCGCCTGCGCCGGCGCCTGGATCCATTCGGAGGCCGCCGAGCTGCACGGACCAGGCTTGATCTCCGAGGACCTGCCGGGCCTGGCGCCCAACGTCCTACGCCGCCTCTTCGACGAGCGCTGAGCGCGCCAGGCGCGCACGAAAAAGGGCGGCGGATCGCTCCGCCGCCCTTCTCGTCCTTGAGGGCCGCTAAGACCTAGAAGTCCGCGGTCAGGCCCACGAACACGAAGCGGCCGAGCGCGTCGTAGACCTGCGGGAAGGTGTTCCCGTTGCCGACCGTCGCGGGCAGGTTGTTGGCGGCCAGCGGCGGATCCTTGTCGAACACGTTGTTCACGCCAACCCGGAAGTTCAGGTTGTTGTGGACCGTGAAGTTCGCCGTCAGGTCGATGTAGTTCTGAGCCGAGAAGTTCTGCTCGTTGGCGACCTGCAGGCCCGGGTTGTTGAGCTGCGGGTTGGAGTCGAAGGAGTCGGCCGACACCTTGCCGAAGTAGCGCCACTGCATCGACAGGCTCAGCGACTTGAACCAGTCGCCGTAGGAGTACGGCGTGTTCCAGGTCAGGCGGGCCTTGTGACGCCATTCCGGGGACGGGACGCCGCAGATCACGCCGTAGAGGCCCTTACAATCGAAGCTCGGGCCGCCCGGCAGGGGCTGGGTGATCGTGGTGTCGAGCCAGGTGCCGACCATGCTCACTGCGATCGAGCCGTTGTCGCCAAGGCCCAGGTTCGACAGGTCGGTGTGGTAGGCGAGGTTCAGGTCGACGCCGGAGGTCTTCAGCGAGCCGGTGTTGAGCGTGGTGTCCTGCACGAAGCCCGCGTTGGTCAGGAACAGCGAACCGTTCGGGTCACGGTGAACCAGGTTGCAGAACGTCGGGCTGCCGGTGGCCAGGCAGTTGTTCAGTTCCAGCGTCGCGCCGATCCGCGAGATGAACTGGTCGACCTTGATGTTGAAGTAGTCGAGGCTGACCGAGAGGCCCGGAACATAGGTCGGCTGCCACACCACGCCGGCGGTGTAGGTGTCGCTGATTTCCGGCTTCAGGTTCGGGTTGCCGCCGGTCTGGCCGTTGTACTGGTTGGCCGGGTTCTTCTCGATGGCCAGGACCTGCGCCGTGGTCAGGTGGAAGAGGCTGGCGCAGGTGGCGACCAGCGGGTTGGCCGCCGTCAGGCCGGCGCAGGGGTCGGCGGTGCCGTCGAGCACCACGTTCTGCGGCGCGAACAGTTCGATCACGTTCGGCGCGCGGACGGCGCGGTTGTAGCCGGCGCGGAAACGGACGCCGTCGACAACTTCCCACTCGCCGGCCACCTTGTAGGTGTTGGTGTCGCCGATCGAGGAGTAGTCGGAGAAGCGGTAGCCGAGCTCGAGCGACAGGTCCTTGGCGAAGGGCATGTCGCTGACCAGCGGCACGCGGGCTTCGCCGAACAGTTCGTAGACGTCGAAGCCGCCGTTGACGGGCGGGTTCGCGCCGCCGTTGCCGTTCACCAGGCCGTTGTTGGCCAGGAAGTCGGCGACAGTGTCGAGATGTTCGCGGCGATATTCGCCGCCGAACGCCACGCCCACGCCCTCGCTGGCGTAGGGGCTCTTGACCCCGTAGTCGCCGAGCTTGCCGGTGAAGGCCAGGCTGACGACGCGCTCGACGATGTTGCCGCTGTTGAAGCTGTTGATCGACAGGAAGTTGATCGCCGCCGGCGAGATGGTCTGGGCCGTGAAGATGTTGATCGGCACGCAGCCCGGATCGGGGTTCGCCGCCGGGTTACAGATCGCCTGGCCGTTGGGGCCGGCGATCGCGTTCAGCGACTGGTTGATGCGGGTGGTGTCGAAGTTGCCGGACTGGCGGTTGTTCACGTTGACGGAGCCGTACTGCATGTACCCGTCGTAGTTCCAGTTCTTGCCCAGGTCGCCGCGCAGGCCGACCACGATCCGGAAGTCGGTGTGGCGGAACTGGGTGAGGCGGCCGGTCTGCTCGCTGGAAAGCAGGCGTCGGGCGACGGTGCCGGTGAAAGTGCCGCCCGGCGTGTTGGCGCAGGTCTGGCCGGCGGTGGCCCCGACGGGAACCAGCAGGCCCTTTTCCTGAGCGCTCAGCAGCGGGTTGGCGCAGTCGATCGAGAAGGTCGAGGCGAAGATGCCGCCGGCCGCGATCTGGGCGGTCGACAGGTCGTCCATGAACATGGCGTCCATGTACGCGTCGGCCCACGGCGCGATCTGGTAGTGGGCGAAGGCGCCCAGGTTGTAGCGCTCGTCAGGCCGCACGAAGAAGTTCGCCGGGCCGAAGTTGAACACGTCCGTCGCCACGCGAGGACGGAAGGTGTTGAAGGTGGTCGGGTCGACCAGGAAGCTGCCGACGCGGGCGGGGAAGGCGGTGCCGGAGCCCGAGCAGCCGAAGCCCGCGGCGGTCGAGGCCAGGGTGCAGGCCGAGAAGTCGCGGTCGGCTTCCAGGATCGCGTTGTTCTGGCGGTAGGTGGCGTAGGCGGTGACGTTGCCCTTGCCGTCCGGGGCGTTGGCGCCGATCACGAAGCTGACTTCGGAGCTTTCGCCTTCCCAGAGGTTGCCCGGGATCGCGTATTGCGAGGGGATGATGGCGGTCGCTGCGGCGGCCTTCAGGGCGTTCTGGCCGGCCGAGTTGTTGTTGTCGTGCTGGTAGCCCGAATATTGCGCGTCGATGCGCACGCCTTCGAAGTTGTGCAGCATGATGAAGTTGACGACGCCGGCCACGGCGTCGGCGCCGTAGGTGGCCGAGGCGCCGCCCGTCAGCACATCGACCCGCTCCACCAGCGCGGCCGGGATGAAGTTCAGGTCGGCGGCCGAGCCGCTGATCCGGGCGGTCGGGTCGCCGGGCATCACGCGGCGGCTGTCGATCAGCACCAGGGTGCGGTTGGGGCCGAGACCGCGCAGGTCGACGGTCGCCGCGCCGGTGGCGCCGTTGGTGATCGAGGAGCCTTGGCCCGCGAACACCTGCGGCAGCGAGTTGGTGATGTCTTCGATCCGCGTCACGCCCTGCGCCTTGATGTCGGCGTTGCCGACCGTAGTCACCGGCGCGATGGAGGTGAGGTTGGGTGACGGGATACGTGTTCCGGTCACGACGATTTCGGAGACTTCGCCGTTGGCCGCGTCAGCCGCGGCGGCGAACGCCTGAGACGCGGAAAGACCCAGGAAGGCCACGCCGCAGATCATCGAGGAGGCCAACAGGCGCTCTCGGGTGTTTTGGATTTTCAAGGTCAACTCCTCCAGCGGCCGCGCTCGCATCGGAGCCGGCCAGCTCCCCACAAAAAACGAGTCCCAGGGACGCCTCTCGGAGACCCCGGTTACGGTGGAGTTACTTAGGGCTGCAGGAAGTGGTCAATGTGGTTGTGGGATTTGCAAAGGTAATGTGGCCTACGTGTCTCGAATTGGACACAAAGATCGAAGTAATCGAGCAAGATTATCGCGTAGTCATAGTTGCATGGATCTGGACAAAACGATCTACAGCGGGATGGCTGTCGTGAACTTCACGCGCTTTTTGACGAAGCTCGCCTCGTAGCGGCGCACAGCCGGGTGGCCGGCGATATTGGCGTCGGTAAAGGCGTTGAACTCCTCCATCCCGCGGAAGATGCCGATGCAGGAGATGTCGTAGGCGCCCGAGATCTCCATGCAGACCTGCACATGCGGCGAGCGGGCGAGGTGGGAGCGGAATTCGCTCACCGCCGCGGGGGAGTGACGCTCGAGCTGCACCATCATGATGACTGAGATCCGCTCGCCTACCTGCCCGGGTTCGATGATCGAGACGTCGGCGGCGATCACCCCTTCATCACGGTACTGCCGAATGCGGCGCAGGATCGCCGAGGGCGACAGCGGCACGCGGTCGGCAAGCGCCTGCGCGGTGGCTTGGTTGTTCTCCTGCAGGGCGGCCAGGATCTGAACGTCCAGGCGGTCGAGTGGATAGGCCATAGCGGTTCGTGCTTCCCCAGGTGTCGGGGACCGAACCACAGGAATCGGCGTCGCGACAGTTAACTTGCGTTCATCTGACGTAACAACGTGACGGATGGTATTCGTTCTTGGGTTTGTTGCGATGCTGCATGTACTTTTCTAAACGCGTATCGGAGGAATTCTATACTCAGTAGGTCAGCCTTCGTAGTCGATGGTGACCGCCCGGCGGATCATGTCATCGAGGCGGTCGCGCAACGCGCGGCCCTGGTCGGTGAGGTGGACCACATGGCTGCGGCCGTCGGTCGGATTGAGGAAGGCGTCGACCAGGCCGAGCGCCGGCGCCTGCGCCCAGTCGGAGCCGGGGCGACCCAGCGAGCGCAGGCTGCGCGAGGCGGTGGACTGCGTGAGGCCGGCCACATAAGCGAGTTCCTGCACGCTCAGGCCCTCGTTCTCGCAGGTATAGAGGAAGGCGACGATCTCATTGACGCTGATGCGGGCATCGAGCGCCTTCAGGGCGAGGATCGCCTCCAGCAGAGAGTCCCTGGGGCGCACTTAGGCCTATTCGTCGTCGTAGCGGTTGAGCACGCCGGTGGCCGCCGAACGCGGCGCCGCGCGGGTGAGCGGCAGCGCCTTGCGCTGGCGGCGCTCGCGCATGGCCAGCGTAGCGTCGGGATAGGCGTCGCGAACCAGCTTGAGGATGTCCTCAAGCCGCTTCTGATGATCGGCGGCCTCGATGTAGTCGCCGACGTTCAGTTCGACAGAGATCTGACCACAGAGTTTCATAGCCGTCCTCGACAGCGAGATTGCCCCAACGGAGGAAATCGTAAGCCGATCCGGATGCGGTTTTGCCGTTATCCGATATGGCGCAGCGCACATTCGCGGCGTTGTGCGCTGCGGGCGCGCTTAAAAAGCGCAACTTTCGAATGTGAATGAAATGTAATCCGGTATGTGAAGAATCTGTAATCTATCCAATGGGTTCTCCGGCCGTGAGCGCCAGGAGGGCGAAGGAAGCGAGCCAATGTTCGCCCATGTAGTCGCCCGAAATGTGCGGCAGGGAGGCGGCCATGTGCTGGTCCGCGGCCGCCTCGGCGACGCCGGCGAGAGGATCGCCTGGCGGCAGGCCGGCGGCCAGTTCCCGCCAGCACCAGGCGCGGGAGAAGTTGAGGCCGTCGAGGTGGGCGATCTTGCCGTCGGACCGGTCCGAAACGGTGGCCGGCGTGAACAGGGTGGCCGGCTGGCGCTGCGCCGCGCGCGGCAGGTAGGCGGCAAACCAGGCCCGGAACTCGTCGCGCGGCAGCAGCCTCTGCAGGCAGGCGGCGGTCATCAGGGTGGCGGAAAGGAATTCGTCGCCCGACGGCTCCCAGGCGGGCGCGTCGCGGTCGGCCAGATGCCACGTGCGCATCTTCTGGGTGAAGAGGGCGGTCAGCGCGGCGTTCCCCACGGTCTTCGCGTAGTCCTGGCCGAGCGCGATGGCGAAAGCGGTCGATGAATGGACGCCGGTGCGCAAGGGGTAGGTGGCCCTGGGCAGGAAGTCCTCGAACCGGGCGACGAACACATCGGCCAGCGGCTGGTGAGTCTTCGCCCATTTTGCCGACGAAGGGGGTGCGTCGTGGGCCAGCAACTCGGCCTGCAGCTTCAGCAGCCAGCCCCAGCCGTAGGGCCGTTCGAAGCCGCGGGAGGAGGGCCGGGCGAGATAGGCGACTTCGCCCGCCACCTTTTCGGCGGTGAAGGCGGCGTCGAACAGGGCGCGGATGGCCGGCGCCTCCGGGATCGCGGGCTGCAGGCGGAGCAGCGTCGCCAAGAGCCAGTAGCCGTGGACGCAGGAGTGCCAGTCGAAGCTGCCGAAGAAGATCGGGTGCAGGTCGCGGGGCCCGCGCGCATCGGCGGGGCCGTCCAGTACGTGATCGAGCTTGTTGGGGTACTCGCGCGCCACGTGGCCCAGCGCGATGCGGGCGAACTGCGAGGCGAGTTCGCGGGTCACGCGGCCGTTGGTGGCGTTAGGGGCGGAAGGCGAGGACATACATGAGCACCACGTTGACGATCAGCATGAGGAGCGCGGTCGGGATCTGGGCCTTGATCACCGCATAGCGGTCGGGAAGCTCCAGGAGCGCCGAGGGCACCAGGTTGAAGTTGGCCGCAAGCGGGGTCATCAGTGTCCCACAGAACCCCGACAGCATGCCTATCGAGCCGATCACGGCGGGATTGCCGCCGAAGTGGCCCACAAGGATCGGCAGGGCTATCCCTCCGGTCAGCACCGGGAAGGCGGCAAACGCGTTGCCCATCAGCATGGTGAAGGCGGCCATGCCGACGCAATAGACGCTGACCGCCGCCAGGCGCGTGTCGACCGGGAGGTAGGTGCTGGTCAAAAGGCCGATGGCCTTGCCGACCCCGGCCAGCGCGAAGACGGCGCCAAGCGCGGCCAAGAACTGCGGCAGGAGCGCGGCCCAGCCGATGGTGTCGGCCAGCCGGCGGCCCTCCTGCAGCGGACTGGCCCAGGGCTGGCGCAGCAGGGCGAGCGCCAGCGCTAGGCCGACGATCACCGCCAACGCAAGCGAGATCAGGGTCGCCTGCTTGGGGTCCATCAGTGGGACGCCGCCGATCTGCACCGGCTTCAGCAGCAACACGCCGATGGCGACCACCAGGGGCAGCATGAGCGCCGGCAGGAAGAGCCGGTTCCCGAATTGCTCGGCCAGGCCGGTGCGCTCGGCCGGCGAGGTGGTGGCGGGCTGGCCGCGTCCGAGGAACCCGAAGCCGGCGATCAGCGCCAGGCCCAGCACCAGGACGCCGTTGCCGAGGTCGCCGAGACGGTCGCCCGCCAGGAAGCTCACCGCCACCAAACCCCAGAACAGGGCGTTCCCCCAGCGCTTGCGGTTGACCCGGTCCGTGGCGCTGAGAAGCGCGAAGGCCGCGTACATCAGCCCGGCCAGGACATAGACGAAGCCGAGCTTGATCACGCCTTGGTGCTCCGCGCGAGACGGCGGTCGAAGAGCAGCAGCCGCGCGCCGTGAATCGCAAAGGCGGCGAGCGCGGTGGGAATCGACCAGACGGAGATGCGCAGCGGGTCGATGACGATCTTGCTGGTGGTCAGGAAACTCACCACGAGCAGGACCGAGCCCATGGCGACGAAGACGTCTTCGCTGAAGAACACGGCGATGTTGTCCGTGGCCGCCGCCATGGCCCTGACGAGGTAGCGGGTTTCCGGCGCCGGCGGCCCGTCCCGCACCTCTGTGGCCGCTTCGGCCATCGGCGCGATGAGCGGCCGCACGGTCTGGGTCTGACCGGCGATCGTCGCCAAACCCACCGCCGAGGTGGCCTGGCGCAGCGCCATATAGCTGATCAGGAAGCGGCCGGCGGTGACTCCGCGCGATGTGGCGATGATCGCCGCCGCCCGCTCGCGCACGCCGGCGCGCTCCAGCATCCCCACCAGGGGGAGCACCAGGTAGGCGCTGGTGACGAAGCGGTTCTCGTTGAAGGCGTGGCCGAACGCCGCCAGCACCTGCAGCGGCGAGAGGCCGGCGAACCAGCCGCTGGTCATGGCGGCCAACAGCACCACCAGCAGCGGATTGAGCCGGACGGCGAAGCCCACCACGATCACGGCCACGCCCAGCAGGATCAGCATCCGGTCTCCCTCGCAGACGGCGGGATCATAGGACCGCGTGCGGCCCCCACAGGCAACGCCCTAGTGGAGCCACCCCGACGCCGCGCCGGCCAGGAGGGCGACGCCCAGCAGCGCGCGATAGGCCACGAAGGGCCAGGCCGAGACGCGCTCGAGGATGCGCATCAGGGCCCAGATGGTCACGAAGGCGGAGACCGCGCCCACCGCGATGCCGACGCCCAGCACGCTCCAGCCGTGGCTGCCCAGATGCACTTTGTGCAGCTCCCATAGCTCCTTCAAGCCCGCGCCGGCGATGGCCGGGATGCCGAGCAGGAAGGAGAAGCGCGCCGCCTCCTCGCGCTTGAATCCCAGGGCCAGCGCCGCGGTCAGCGTTGAACCCGAGCGCGAGACGCCAGGGATCAGCGAGCCCACCTGCGCCAGGCCAACCAGCAGGGCGTCGATCAGCCCGGCCTTGGTCACGGTGCGGGAATGGCGCGCGCCGACTTCGGCCAGCGCCAGCAACGCCGCCATCACCAGGCAGGCGACGCCGATCGCCGGGATCGAGCGCAGCGGCGAGTTGCAGGCGTTGAGGATCGGGGCGAGCGCGACGCCGGCCGCGACCAGGGGAATGGTCGCCAGCACGATCCACAGCGACAGGCGGAACTTCGGGTCGCTGAACCGCCCTTTCGCGACCGCCGAGAGCGATCCGCCGGCCAGCCCCGCCACGTCGCTCCAGAAATAGCTGACAACGGCGAACAGGGCGGCGAGCTGCATCGCTGCCGAGAAGGCCGCGCCCGGATCCTGCCAGCCCAACACCGCGGGCACGATCCGCATGTGGGCCGAGGACGAGATCGGCATCAGCTCGGTGATCCCCTGGACCACGCCGAGCAGGGCGACCTTGGCGTAGCCAAGCGCGACGAAGCCGGTATCCACGCCGTTGCAGGCATCCGCCATGATCTACTCCAGACGCCACGATCGGCGGGTTTGTCCGCAATAGCTGAGTCGCATCCCCTAGCGCGCCGCGATCCAGGCGTCTGCAAGGCGCAGGAAGCCTGCGACATCGACGGTTTCGGCCCGCGCCTGGGGGTTCAGGGCCGCGGCCTCGATCAGCGGCTCGCCGCCAAGGCCCTTCAGGCTGGCGCGCAGCATCTTGCGGCGCTGGCCAAAAGCGGCGGCGGTGACCTTCTGCAGGGCGTGGAGGCGCGGCGGCGAGGGCCGGTCGGCGCGGGGCGTCAGGCGCACGACCGCGGAATCGACCTTGGGCGGCGGGGTGAAGGCGCGGGCCGGGACGTCCATGACGATGCCGGCGTGGCTGGTGGCCTGGGCGATCACCGCAAGGCGGCCGTAGGCGGGCGAATCGACGCCGGCCACGATCCGCTGGGCGACCTCGCGCTGGAACATCAGGGTCATCGAGGCCGGGCGCCAGGACCCCGTCAGCCACTTGATGAGCAAGGCCGTGCCGACGTTGTAGGGCAGGTTGGAGACCACGTGGCCCGGTCCGCCGGCGGTCAGCGCCGCCTCGTCGGCGGTCAGCGCGTCGGCGAATTCGAGGGTCAGCGCACCAGCCCCCGCGCTCGACCGCGCCGCCGCAGCCAGGTCCTCCAGCAGCGGGCGGAAGCGCTGGTCCTTCTCGATGGCGGTGACCTGGGCGCCGGTCTCGAGCAGGGCGCGGGTCAGGCCGCCGGGGCCCGGGCCGACCTCGATCACCCGCTCGCCCGGCGAGAGCTCGGCCAGGCGGGCGATCTTGCGGGTGATGTTGAGGTCGAGCAGGAAGTGCTGGCCGAACGCCTTCTTGGCCATCAGCCCGTGTTCCGCGAGCGCCTCGCGCAGCGGCGGCAAAGCCTCGAGGCTCACGCTCTCCTCACCTAAGCCGCCCTGGCCTTGGCCAGCTGGTCGGCGAGGCGGATGGCGGCGATCAGGCTGTCGGCGCGCGCGAGGCCGCGCCCGGCGATGTCGAAGGCGGTGCCGTGGTCGGGCGAGGTCCGCACGATCGGCAGGCCGAGCGTGACGTTCACCCCGCCCCAGAAATCGAGCATCTTCACCGGGATCAGGGCCTGGTCGTGATAGAGGCAGATGGCGGCGTCATAGTTGGCGCGCATGGCCTCGGGGAACAGGCTGTCGGCTGGGTAGGGGCCGGTGGCGTCGATGCCGAGGTCGACCAGCGCGCGGACTGCCGGAGCGACGATCTCGATCTCCTCGCGGCCGATGCCGCCGCTCTCGCCGGCGTGCGGATTGAGCCCGGCGACGGCCAGGCGCGGCTTGGCGATGCCGAAATCGCGGCTGAGCGCCTCGGCGGTGACCTTGCCGACGTTGACGATGGCCTCGGTGCTGAGCTGGCCGGGCACCTGGGCAAGCGGCGTGTGGACGGTGACCAGCGCCACGCGCAGGTCGCCCGCGATCAGCATCATCACCGGCCCGCGCGCGCCGTCGAACCGTTCCGAGGCGGTTAGCTCGCCCAGGAACTCGGTGTGGCCGGGGAACTTGAAGCCGGCGTCGTAGAGCGGGGCCTTGGCAATGGGCGCCGTCACCACGCCGGCCACGGCGCCGGACAGCGCCAGGCCGACGGCGGTCTCGATCCACTTGATGACGGCCGGCGCGGCGGCCGCGGAGGGCTGGCCTGCGACCACGGGGGTTTTCAGCGGGAGGTTGAGGACGGGAAGGGCGGTTTCGAAGACGTCCAGCGCCTCGGCCGGGGCCACCACCTGGCGAAGGATCGAGGCGCCGCCGCCGGAGGCCGAGGCGAGCGCCTGGTAGTCGCCGACCACCAGGAAGGGCGGACCGCCACGCCGCAGCTCGTTCCAGGCCTTGACGACGATCTCCGGTCCAATGCCGGCCGGATCGCCCAGGCTCAGAGCGAGCGGGCCGGGCTTCACCGGTACTCGATGGTCGCGGTATTGCGCAGGTCGCGCATGGCGCGCCGGGCGATCATGCTGAGTTGCTGCCCATAGAGGCGGTTTTCGACCTGGTCGTGGTCGACCTGGGCCGCACCGGCCGCCCGCTTGCCGCAGACGGCGAGCACGTGCAGCCCGACCTTGGTGCGGATCGGATCGGACAGCTCGCCGACCTTCAGCTTGCTGGCGGCGTCCTTGAACTCGGTCGACAGGTCCGCGAGCTCAGCCTCGCCCAGGTCGCTGGCGACCACGCCCGGCGTCTTGCCCGCCGTGACCTCAAGGGTCGCGCAGTCCTTGATGGTCGCCTTGGCCGTCGCAAGCTTGGCGCGGGCGGCCTCGATGTCGGCCGGCGTGGCGGTCGTCGGCAGGGCGACGGCGATCTGCTTGAGGCTGACCAGGGTCTGGCCGGCGCCGGAGCGCTTGTCCTTGAGATAGATGATGTAGACGCCGTCCTTGACCGGGATCGGCTGGGAGAGCTGGCCGGGGCGCAGCTGCTCGATCGCCGTGTCCACCTCGGGCGGCATTTCGCCCGGGCTGATCCAGCCTGCGTCGCCGCCGGCGGCCGCGGTCGAGGAGGAAGAGAACTGCCGAGCGACGGCGGCGAACGGCGCGCCCTGCTGCAGCTGGGCGACCAGCTGGGCGGCGCCCTTGGTCGCGGCATCCATGCCGCCGATGCGGGTGGCGTCGAGGAAGACCTCGCTGACCTCGTACTGCGGCTTGGACGCCGACGCGATCAGGCGCTGCTGGGTGGCCTTGATCTGGTCCTCGCCGATCCGCAGCCGCGAGCCGTAGCGGCCGCGGATGTAACGTTCCCAGCTGCGCTGAGCGCGAATCTGGTCGACCAGGGTGGCTTCGGTGATCCCCTGGGCCTTGAGCGCGGCGACCAGCCCCTCGCGCTTGAGGTTGGATTGCTGGGCCATGTCGGCCAGTTCGTCGTTCACCTCGTCATCGGTCAGGATGATGGTCGACTTGTTGTCCTTCTCGACGCGGCGCAGCTCCTGCACCTGCAGGTGCTCGTCCACCAAGGAGATCAGCGCTTCCTGCTGGAGCTGCGGGATGGTGTCCTGGGTCGGCTGGACGCCGGTGGTGGAGATCAACAGGCGCATGCGTTGCGCCAGGTCGTAGGTCGAGACGATCTCGTCGTTGACGATGGCGGCGACCGATTCCGTCATCGGACGCGCCACGGCCGGCGCGGCGGAGCGCACGGGGCCTGTCGAAACCGCTGTCGGCGCAGGCGCGGCGGCGGCCGGCGGCGCGCCGACCTGGCCCCACGCGCCCATCGGAACGCCCAGGGGCAAGGCCACAGCCAAGGCGGCCGTTGCGATCACAGCGCCGCGCGCCCCCCGGCCCGTGACGTTACGCGCGCGCATCATGGATGAAATCATTCCCTCGTTCGGCCGCGTCCGGCCGCATTCCTTATCGACCATAAAATGGTGCGCCCAATGTGGCGAGCGTTAGGCGTATGGACAGTTGGTCGCTGGAGCCCAGCCGCCCGATTATAACGTCTTCGTGGCGATAGAACACGTCCACGCGGACGCACTCGTCCTTGTAGAAGACGCCGACGTCGCGGATCACCCAGGCCTGCTGGATCAGATCGCGGTTGCCATAGGTGCTGATGCCCCAGTGCTTGGTGCCGGGGATGTTGAAGTCGGCCCCGAGGTCGACGTTCTTGATCGGGGTTCCGTTGAGGCCCTGGTCGTCCTTCAGGTAGCGGACGTAGCCGGTGCCCCAGGTCTCGTTGAAATTGGCCCCCGCCTCAAGGCGGTGAACCTCAAAGGTTTCACCGTCGAGGCGCGTGCGGGCGAAGAAGGAATAGTGTGCCGAGGGCCGGGCGTCGACAGCGACGATCCAGTCGGAGGCGCGGTTGTTGAGGCCCGACCCCGGGTTGAAGACGGTGTTGGGTTCGGCGCGGAAGCTGCGGCCGACCAAGAGGCTCGCCTGACGCCCGTCGTCCCACAGGATTGAGCCACGACCGCCGACGTTCAGGCGCGTGCCGTCCTCATAGAGGTCGTAGCCGGGGAATTTGTCGGCTTGGAAGAGGGTGGTCTCGTCGAATTCGAAGGCCACCGAATCCTCGTCCAGATAGATCGGCTTGCCGGTGGTCGGATCCTTTCCGATGACCACCTGCTGGGCCTTCGGTGAGATGGCGACCTGCGCGAGCGGCTCCAGTACGACCGTCTTGTCGTCGCCCCAGCGGCGGTAGAGCGGATAGGAGATGTCGGCCCCGACCACGCCCACGGCGCGGGCCTCGGTCTTCGAAGCTGTCGTGACGGGCGTTGCGGCCGTCGCCGTCGGCAGGGCGCTGGCGCCGGTCAGGATGTCGCGGATGTCGTAGCCGTCGAGCCGCGCGTTGATGAAAGGCTCGACCCGCAGGCCGCTCTCGGAGGTAAAGATGCGCCGCCAGTCGACGTCGGCGCTGACGCGGGCGCTGTCGAGGCCGGGCAGCCTGGCCGCCTGATTGTCGGGGGACTGGTCGCGGGTGAGCGACACCGCGCTGCCGGTGAAGCTGAGCCGCCCGCCCAAAACGTCGTCGGGATGCTCGTATTGGCTTTCGACGATGGGCGCGACCAACGGGAAGGTGCGGTTGTTGTCGCCCGGTCGCAGGCCCTGGATGCTGATGGCGGCGATCGAGGAATAGGAATCGTCGTCCTGGCGCACCGCATAGGCCTGGCTGATCAGCCGGTGATCATCGGTCACATAGGGGCCGCGGGCCACGCCATAGAAGCGGCCGATATCGTACTTGTCGTTGATCAGCGGATCGGAGGCCCGCTCGGCGGTGAAGCCCACCAGCCATTTGTCGTCGAGGTGGTAGTCGCCGCTCGCCAGGATGTAGCTGCGCGAGGTCGCCTCGCCGAAACGCGTGCCCGAGCCTTCCAGGTCCTTTTCGTAGGTGTAGCCGGCGCGGACATCCAGATCGCCCTCGTTGAAGCGCTGGCGGTAGTGGAGGTTCAGGAATGGATTGACGTTGGTGTTGATCTGCGGGGAGATCGTCAGGTCGGCAGAGGGGCTGATCACCCACAGATAGGGCTGATCGTAGGAGAAGCCGCGGCGGCTGTTGACCCCGATACGCGGCGCCAGCAGCCCGCTCTCGCGTTCCGCCGACGGATCGGCATGCCAAAAGAATGGCAGGTAGAGCACCGGCACGCCCAGCACGTGGATGCGCGCGTGGCGATAGTAGATGATGTGGTGGACCTTATCCTCGACGATCCGGTCGGCGCTGACCGACCAGGTGGGCGACTTTGGCTTGTCGCCGACGCAGATCTCGCACTCGGTGAAGATCGCCCGGTTGAGCTCCTGAAGGTCTTCCGAGCGGCGGACGGCGGTGTCGCCGCTGATCTTGGCCTCCTGGTTGGTCTTCACCTCCTTGATGCGGGTCGAGAAGCCGAGCGCCACCGCGGCCTGCATCTTGTCGTCGAGCGTCATCTGGTCGGCGTATTCGACCTGGCCGTCGTCGTGGATGATCTGGATGTGGCCGTAGGCGCGGATCACGCCCTGGGCCGGCGCGTCCTTGTCGCGCGGCGGCCGGGGCTGACCCTCCGGAGGCGGCGGCGGCTCCTTGTAGACCAGCTTGTCGGCGCGCAGGGTCTTGTCCTGGTAGCGCACCTCCACGTGGCCTTCGGCGGTGGTGATCCCGTTCTTGTCGTCGCGCGAGAGCTGATCGGCCTCGATATAGAGTTCGCCAGGCTTCAGGCCGTCGGTGTTTACAGGCGCCGCCTTGGCGGGCTGTGTGCGCTGGCCCGGTTCATTGTTGAGCACCTGGCCGCGCTGCAGGCGGCCCTGCGGCCCCTGTTCGTATTCGGTGGGCGGCGGGCTCACCTGTTGGGCCAGCGCCAGCGCCGGCCATGCAACCGCCAGCGCGGCGCCGGCCAGGAGCGCGCGCTTCATCGCATAAGAGGGAGCGGCTGCGGACAGCGCGCGCCGACGCGGATTCATCTTCGCCTTCCGATCCTCATCGCGACGCGCCTCACCGCCTGCATAGCCGGGCGTGCGGAGGATTCAACCGTCTTCGGTGTAACAGAGCAGCGTCAGCCCAGACAGCAGCGCCACCGCCGCCGGGGCCCAGGCCGCGGCGAACAGCGGGATTATGTCGGCGCGGCCCAGCGCGCCGGAGAACTGGTTGAAGAAAAAGACGACGAATCCCAGGGCGAAACCGGCGCCCGCGAGGCCGGCCAATCCGCCCAGGCGCACCAGGCGCAGCGAAAACGCTGCCGCCAGGATCGCCATGGCCGCGAACATCACCGGAGTCGCCAGCAGTTGCTGGAAGCGCAGGCGGTAGCCGGCGGCGGAGAAGCCGGAATCCTCGGTCTGCTTGATCGCCGCGGGCAGCCGCCAGAAGGCCACGGCGTCTGGCGGGGCGGAGGAGAAGCGTTCGACCGCGGCTTCGGAGTCCAGGGTGGAGCGAATCGACAGGCTGTCCGACTGCACCGAGCTTTCGCCGGCGCTGGCCTCGCGCACGTCCTTCAACTGCCAGAAGCCCGGGCGCAGGACCGCCTCGGCGGCCTCCAGCCGGCGCTTGAACTCGGGCTGGCCGAACCTGTTCTTCTGATAGACGAACAGCGAGACGCCGCGCAGGCGGACGTCGCCCTGCACCATGTCGCGCGACTTGGCGTGGATCACCATCTGGGTGTGTTCGTCGCCCTGGCGCAGCCAGACGTCCTTGGGGATGTCGCCCAGGTAGTTGGACATGATCTTGGCCTGGTCGGCCTCGAAGCGGGCGTTGAGCTGGGAAGAGATCGGGTTGATCACCAGCACGGTCAGGACGCCGACCACGAAGGCGGCGGCGGCCGAGGGCATGATGAACCGCCACGCCGAAACGCCGGCCGCGCGCATGGCGATCAGCTCGCTGCGGCGGTTGAGGCCGACATAGGCGCTGATGCCGCCGAACAGGAAGACGAAGGGCAGCAGGATCTGAATGAGCGAGGGCGAGCTCAACAGCGTCAAGCCTAACAGATCGGCGGCGCTGACGTCGGCGCGCACCCCGATCTTGCGCGACAGGTTCACGAACTGGATCAAGAGGATCATCGAAGAGATCACCGCCAGCGCCATGCCGACGCCCAGCAGGGTGCGGACCAGCACATAGCGTTCGATGCGCGAATTCATCGCCGCGCCCCTAGGCCGCGACCGGCGCGATGCGCGCGGGCTGGCGGCGGATGTCGATGAAGCGGCTGACCCGCTGGCGGAACACGCTGCGCAGCGCAACCGCCGTCGCGGCCAGGGGGATGAGATACTGCAGGGCGTTCACCCAGACGGCGGAATTGGCGGCCGAGAGCGCGACGAAGCCCAGGATCCGCACCGCGACCGCCGCGGCGCTGACCACGACGATACGGCGTCCATAGCCCAGGCGCGAGAAAGCGCCGCCGAGCACCGCCGAAAGCGCCATGGCCATGAAGGCGATGTTGTAGAGCGGGGTCGCGATCCGCTGGTGCCCTTCGGCGAGCAGCGCCTTGCGGTTCCGCTTCTCCCAGTCCTGCTGCAGGTCCGGGAAGAACAGCTCGTGCAGATAGCGGTCCGACTGTTTGTACTGGATGAGCTCGTCGTTGTCGTTCAGCGAGCTGAGTTCGAAGGGGTATTCCGGCGTGGTCAGGAAGTTCAGCACGCCGCGCGGCGAGAACCGCTGGGTCGACTCGTCATGCAGCAGCAGCACCGGCCCGCCGGCGCGCTGCACCACGCGGCCGGAGTTGGCGATGTAGGTGGTGGCGGTGCCGTCGTCCTTGGTCTGGTGGATGAAGATGTTGTGCATCTCGCCCTTGTTGTCGATCGTCTGGGCGTAGACGGTGAGGCCCGGCACCGGCTGGGTGAATTCGCCTTCGCGCACCAGGGTCGCGGCGAGGTCGGTCTTGACGTCGAACAGGACTTGGCGGAGCGCGCGGTAGGTCAGCGGCTGCACCCAGAGGTTCATCAGGAGCGCCAGGAGCGCGATGGTGCTGGCCAGCCGCATGGCCGGCGAGATCACCCGCCAGCGGCTCATCCCGCCCGCGAAACAGACGACGATCTCTTGCTCGGTATGCAGGCGATTCAGCGCCACCAGGGCGGCCACGAACACCGCGATCGGCAGGATCATGTTGATCAGCTGCGGCATGTACAGCAGCGTGACCTTCAGGAAGACCATGAAGCTCTGGCGCTGGTTCACCACCAGATCGAGGCCCGACAGGCTCTGACTCAGCAGCACGACCGCTGACAACGCCGTGATGGCGAGGACGGTGGGGCCTAGCAGTTGCCGGAGCAGGTAGCGGTCGATCAGGCGCATCGGTAAGATTTAGGGCTCACTCGGAGTTTTTGCCGCGCCCCCGCCGCGGAGGTGATCTAAACCATGCGTCGCCCCATGAGACAACCGCCGGACGCCGTCCGCGGGCGCTCTGCGGCAGCCCTTGTCACCTGAGAGACACGCATGGATATCGAGTTCGTCGCCGCCGGCGCAGCCTTGCCCCCGAAAACCGCCCTGGCCCGTATCGTCCACGAGGGCGTGAAGCTGGAGGGCGTACTCGCCCAGGCCGCCGCCGCCAGCCGCTTCACCGGCGCCAAGGGCCAGACGCTCGATGTGCTGGCGCCGTCAGGCGTGGACGCGCCCCGGCTGGTGCTGGTCGGCGCCGGCAAGGCGGACGGCGTTGACGCCATCGGGATCGAGCACGCCGCGGCCAGCGCCTTCGCGGCGGTGAAGGCTTCGGGCCTGGAGGCGGTGCGCATCGAGCTGCCGGAGGGGGCTGCCGATCTGGCGGCGCATGCGGCGCTGGGCGTGCGGCTGGCGAGCTACCGGTTCGACAAGTACCGGACCAAGGAGCCGGCGGAAAAGAAGCCCTCGGTGGTGACGGCGCAGGTGGTCGCGACGGACCCGGCCGCGGCCTCGAAGGCCTTCGAACCGATGGCGGCGCTCGCCGACGCGGTCAGCTTCACCCGCGACCTGGTCTCCGAGCCGCCGAACGTCCTCTATCCGGCGGAATACGCCCAGCGGGTGAAGAAGCTGGAGGCGCTGGGCCTGGAGGTCGAGATCCTCGGCGAGGCCGAGATGATGAAGCTCGGCATGGGCTCGCTGCTGGCCGTGGGCCAAGGGAGCGTTCGGGATAGCCAGCTCGTGGTGATCAAGTGGTACGGCGCCGACGACAAGAAGGCCCAGCCCGTCGCCTTCGTCGGCAAGGGCGTCTGCTTCGACACCGGCGGCATCTCGATCAAGCCGGCCGAGAACATGGAAGACATGAAGTGGGACATGGGCGGCTCGGCCGCGGTCGCTGGGCTGATGCACGTGCTGGCCGGCCGCAAGGCCAAGGTCAACGCCATCGGCATCCTGGGCCTGGTGGAGAACATGCCCGACGGCAACGCCTATCGCCCCGGCGACGTGCTCACCTCGATGTCCGGTCAGACCATCGAGGTCATCAACACCGACGCCGAGGGCCGCCTCGTGCTGGCCGACGCCGTCTGGTACTGCCAGGACCGCTTCAAGCCCAAGTTCATGGTCGACCTGGCGACGCTGACCGGCGCGATCATCATCGCGCTCGGCCACGACCTGGCCGGCTGCTACGCCAACAACGAAGAGCTGGCCGCCAACCTGATCGCCGCCTCCCAGGCCGAGGGCGAGCCCCTGTGGCGGATGCCGCTGCCGGCCGCCTACGACAAGAACATCGACTCGATGATCGCCGATATGAAGAACACCGGCGGCCGGCCGGGCGGGTCGATCACCGCGGCCATGTTCATCCAGCGCTTCGTGAACGGCACGCCCTGGGCGCACCTGGACATCGCCGCCACCGCCTGGCGCAATCCCTCGAAGGTCCCTACCAGCCCCGACGGCGCCACCGGCTACGGCGTGCGCCTGCTGAACCGGATGGTGGCGGAGAAGTACGAGGGCTGAGGCGCCGATGTCTGAGGCCGCAACCGAGGTCTGGTTCTATCACCTGGAGCGGACGGGGCTCGACCAGGCCCTGCCCGAACTCCTGGAGAAGACCCTGCAGCGCGGCTGGAAGGCGGTGGTGCGGGCGCGGACGGCGGATCGGCTACAGCACCTGGACGCGGCCCTGTGGACCTGGCGCGACGACAGTTTCCTGGCGCACGGCCCGGATGACGAGCCGGGGGCGGAGCGCCAACCGATCCTCCTGACCACCGGCTTTGCGAACGCCAACGGCGCCGACGCGCTCTTCCTGGTCGACGGTGCCGAGCCCGGCGAACTCGTCGGCTACGCCCGCTGCATCGTGCTGTTCGATGGCGGCGACGAGGCGCAGCTGGCGGTGGCGCGTGCGCAGTGGAGCGCGATCAAGACCAGCGGCTCGCCGCTCTCTTACTGGAAGCAACAGGCGCGCGGCTGGGAGAAACAGGCGTGAGGTCGCTGCTGCTTGCGGGCCTGGCCCTGCTGGCGGCGGGCTGCGCGCCGACCTATCCGGTGGTGGCCGAGCACCCGGGGACCGCCAATGCGCCGGTCGAGGCGCGCCCAGCCCCAACGCCGGCCACGCCGGCGCCGCAACCTGCGCCGCAGAGCGAAACGCCGGCCGCGCCGCCGCGCTCGCTGCTGCCGCAGTCCACAGCGCAACGCCGCGATCAATGCGGCGCGGCGGAGTTGCAGAGCCTCATCGGGCGGCCGCGCACCGAGATTCCGGTCCCGCTGGACCCGCGCCGCCAGCGGGTCGCCTGCACCACCTGTCCGGCCGCCGAGGACAGCGATCCGGCGCGGCTGAACTTCCTGTTCGACGCCCAGACCGGCCGCATCCGCCAGATTCGCTGCGGCTAGGTTCCGAACGGCGTCTCGGGCGGCGCGTCGGGGATATCCACGCCCAGCTCACGCAGCAAGCTCAGCCAGGCCGCCAGGCCGTCGGCGCGGGAGAATCTGGCCACCGCGGTCTCCCGGGCGGCGGCGCGCAGGGGCGCCGACGCGCTCGGCTTGCGGCAGGCCTCGATCAGCGCCTGGGCGAGCGCGTCCACGTCGAAGAACGGCAGCAGCCGGCCGTTGACTCCGTCCTCGATGGCGTCGTGCAGCGGCGCGGTGTCGGAGGCCACCACATAGCAGCCGCTGGCCATGGCCTCGACCAGCGACCAGGAGAGCACGAAGGGATAGGTGTAGTAGACGTGGGCCGTGGAGAGCCGCATCGCCGCCAGCAGCTGAGTGTGCGGGGCTTTTCCCATAAAGTGCAGCCGTTGGGCGTCGACCTCCAGCCCCTCGAAGATCACCTCGCGCCAGGGCCGGCCGTCCGCCGGACTGCCGCCATAGGGCCGGGGCGCGTCGGCGCCGAACACCAGAACCTCAGCGTCCGGAACCTCCGCCATCAGCCGGGGCAGGGCGCGGGCGAAGATGTGCAGGCCGCGCAATGGTTCCATGTGGTTGTTGGCGTAGGTGATCACCCGCGCGCCCGGCGCGATGACGCGGCCATCGGCAAGCGCGAAGGGCTCGGCGGGCCCCGGCCGGATCGCCTCGGTGTCGACGCCCTCGTGGATCACCCGCACCCGCGGCTGGAAGACCGGCGGCAGCACCGAGGCCTGGAACTCGGTGGGCGCCACGATCACGTCCGCCTCGGCGAGCGCCAGGCTCATGACTGCGTTCTTGGCCTTGCCGGCCAACACCGCCTGTTCGGTGGTCTGGAAGAACTCCTCGTCGAAATCGATGTCGAGGCCTCGGCCCTTGTAGAAGAACTCCGAGAACATCACCCGCTTGGCGTCGGGCCACAGCTCGTCAAGGAAGACCGTCTCGCCCCAGCCGGGATGACCCACGATGACCTGCGGCTGGAAGCCCGCGTCCTTCAGCGAATGTCCCACGCGCAGCGCGTCGGCGCCGCGGATCAGGTCGGCCTCGGCGCGCACCGCAAAGGGGAAGATGCCCTGCGTCGTGCCGCGCCGCGTGGCATAGCGCCCAAGCGCCATGCCCTCGATCCCCGGCGCCGTCGCCGAACCGATCGCCGCGCAGGGCACGCCGCGCGCCAGCAGCGCCTCCGCCAGCCCGCGGAACTGGGCCGGGAAGTTGTTGTGGACGAAGAGCACGCCGCGCGACATGGCCGCCTTCTGCCTGCGCCGGCCCGCGCTGTCACGCGAGAGGATGGTGCGGCTAGAGGGACTCGAACCCCCACGGTTGCCCGCTGGTACCTAAAACCAGTGCGTCTACCAATTCCGCCATAGCCGCGCGCCGCCCGGGTCTAGAAGGTCTTTGGGCTTGGATCAATCGGACCGCCGTGACATAAACCGCGCCCTCCGCCGCTGGGGCGGATATAGATCAAATCCACAAACGGTGGTGAGCGCGTTCCTTAGCGCCATGACCGGATAGTTTCGAGCCGGAAGTCCCAAGATGTCGATGCAGATCGTTGAGAAGTCTAACGAAGGCCTGAGCCGCGTGTTCGGGGTCACCGTCCCGATGTCGGACCTGAACGAGGCCTTGGACGCCCGGATCGCCGAGGTCACCCCGACGCTCAACATCAAGGGCTTCCGTCCTGGCAAGGTGCCGACCGCCCACGTGCGCCGCCTCTACGGCAAGGCGCTGATGAGCGAAGTGATCGAAAAGACCCTCAACGAGACCACCCAGAAGGTGCTCGAGGACAACAAGCTGCGCCCCGCCGGCGACCCCGACCTGAAGCCCGAAGGCGACATGAACGCGGTGGTCGATGGCAAGGCGGACCTGGCCTACGAGATCGCCGTCGACGTGATGCCCGATTTCGAGCCGGTGGACGTCGCGACGCTCTCGCTGAGCCGCCCGGTCTACGAGCCGACCGCCAAGGAAGTCGACGAGGCGGTCGCCGAACTCGCCAAGCAGAACCGCACCTATGAGGAAAAGACCGGCAAGGCCGTGAAGGCGGCCGACGGCGACATGGTGGTCATCGACTTCCTGGGCAAGCTGGACGGCACACCCTTCGACGGCGGCGCGGCGGAGGACGCCGAGCTGGTGCTGGGCTCGGGCCAGTTCATCCCGGGCTTCGAGGAACAACTCATCGGCGCCAAGCCGGGCGACGAGACCGAGGTCAATGTGACCTTCCCCGAGAACTACCAGGCCGAGAACCTGAAGGGCAAAGCCGCCGTCTTCGAGGTCAAGGTGAAGGCCGTGAAGAGCCCGGTCGACGCGCCCGCCGACGACGCCTTCGCCGAACGCCTGGGCATCGAGAACCTCGAAAAGCTGCGCGATCTGCTGAAGGGCAATCTCGAGAAGGAATACGCCGGCGCCAGCCGCTTCAAGCTGAAGCGCGCGCTCTTGGACCAGCTCGACACCAAGCACGACTTCCCGTTGCCGCCCAAGATGGTCGAGGCCGAGTTCAACGCCATCTGGCAACAGGTGGAGCAGGACAAGGAAGCCGGCCAGCTGCCGCCGGAGGACGCCAAGAAGTCCGACAAGAAGCTGCGCGAGGAATACCACAAGATCGCCGAGCGCCGCGTGCGCCTAGGCCTCATCCTGGCCGAGATCGGCCGCGCCAATAACGTCCAGGTCACCGACCAGGAACTGGGCGAGGCCATGCGTCAGGAAGCCATGAAATACGGGCCGCAGGCGCAGCAGGTCTTCGACCTCTTCCGGCAGAATCCCAACGCCCAGGCCCAGCTGCGCGCGCCGATCTTCGAGGACAAGGTCGTCGACCTGATCGTCGAGAAGGCCAAGGTGAAGGACACCAAGGTCTCCAAGGACGACCTGTTGGCCGACGACGACATGCCCGAAGGCTACGGCGACGACGAAGCGCCGGCCAAACCCGCCAAGAAGGCCGCCCCGAAGAAGGCCGCGGCGAAGAAGGCGGACTGAGGCTCGGGTTCGAGGCGGCGGCGGACGGCGCGCCTAACCAATCCTCGTGAAGTCGCTGATCCAGTTGGTCTCCCAGGTCTTTCCGCCGTCGGGCGAGTAGGCCTGTTCCCAATGCGCCGAGGTGCGGGTGATCTTCGACCAGATGAACCGCACCTTGATCGGTTTCCCACGCAGGCTGTCGTCGCTGTAGAAGGTTCCGACGCCGTTGGCGAAACGGCCGAGCATCGGCGGGTCGAGCTTGCCGGTCGGCGTGCGGCCGTCGAGCCACCAGATCGCCCATTGCCCGGTCTTCGGATCATAGGCCCGCAGGGTGGCGCCGCTGTAGGCGTCGCCCGGCTTGTCGAGACGGGTGTCGTCAACATTTCCCAAGCCGTTCAGGATCTTCCACCACGTCTGGGCGCCGTCGTACTGCAGCCAGTCATGGCTGCCCGCCAGCCGCGCCTTCAGAACCCGGTTGTGGATCTTCCATTTGCCCACCCGCAAGTCGAAGGCGTGCAGCCCGCTCAGATCGGGCGTCTGGGCGGCCTGAACTGACGGCGCTGACGTCATCAGACCCAGTCCGACGACGAGGGCGATGGCGGAGGCAAAGGGGCGGCGACGAGTCATCGGGTTTTCCTTTGCAAAGTCGCGGCGATTGCGCGACCGCCTGCGAGGCTCACCCCATCCTGCCGCCACCCTGGTGTCAGCATGCTCGAGCGCGACGGCGCGCAAGCGGCGCTCCATAGCCGCTACCCGCGGTGCGTGGGCCGCGGCGCTTTGATCTGTCCTGGTGAAGCCTATCTCGGTCCTCGCCGCCAGAAACCGCGGCGACATCGATGGGGTTTGGCTAGAGCCCGCGCAGGTGCTGCAGCAGTTCGGCGTTCTCGACGCGGGCGCGGCGCTCGTTGATTTCCTGGAAGAGGCTCGCGTCCGCTTGCTCTTCGCGCGATCTCGGCGAGGAGGAATAGACGGGGGACTCGGATACAGGGACGATGTCGCCAGGTTCGGTCATCGCGTCTCTCCCAAACCCCGTCGTGAAGGGGCTTCCGCAAATTAAGTTACCATTAAGCAATCTGAACGCCCGTCAGAAAAGCTGGGCCGCCGATCACCTTCGCTTGAGGCGGCGGCGGCGGCCGAAATCCCGCGCCAGACCCGGATTCAGTGTGAAATCACCTAACAACGATCAGGAATGGGGTTGGCTTGACCGACGAACGGGGCCTAACCTGCCGCAAAGTGAACGCCGCGTCGTGACGGCCTAAGCCCCACTCAGCCCCGCGCTTCTGCTTGGCCCTGAGTCCGACTTGCCGTCCCGTGAGAAGAGCGTCGCGGGAAGGGATCGAGCTTTTGCAACGTACGAGTACGTGGACTCCCGACTACTTTCATAAGGTCGTGGACTGCCAGTTCGCCTGTCCCGCACACACGCCGGTGCCGGAGTACATCCGCCTGATCGCGGAGGGGCGCTACTCCGACGCCTACATGATCAACTGGCAGTCGAACGTCTTCCCGGGCGTGCTCGGGCGGACCTGCGATCGCCCCTGTGAGCCCGCCTGCCGGCGAGGACGCGTGGAGGAGGAGCCGGTCGCCATATGCCGGCTGAAGAGGGTCGCGGCCGACAACAAAGACGACATCACCGCCAGGCTGCCCGCGCCGGCGGCCAAGTCGAACGGCAAGCGGGTGGCCATGGTGGGGGCCGGACCCGCCTCGCTGACGGTGGCCCGCGACCTGGCGCCGCTGGGCTACGAAATCACCCTGTTCGATGGCGACGCGAAGGCCGGCGGCATGATCCGCAGCCAGATTCCGCGCTTCCGCCTGCCGGAAACCGTCATCGACGAAGAGGTGGGCTACATCACCGGCCTCGGCATGACGCTGCGGCTCGGCGAGCGGGTCGACAGCCTCAAGAGTCTGCTGGCGGAGGGCTATGACGCGGTGTTCGTGGGCTCCGGCGCGCCGCGCGGGCGCGAACTGAACCTGCCGGGCCGCGAGGAGGCCCGCGCCAACATCCACATCGGCATCGACTGGCTGTCGTCCGTCTCCTTCGGCCACATCGACAAGATCGGCCGGCGCGTGATCGTGCTGGGCGGCGGCAACACCGCCATGGACTGCTGCCGGACCTCCCGCCGCCTGGGCGGCGAGGACGTCAAGGTGATCGTCCGCTCCGGGTTCGAGGAGATGAAGGCCTCGCCCTGGGAAAAGGAAGACGCGATCCACGAGGACATCCCGATCCTCAACTGGCGCGTGCCCAAGGCGTTCACCCACCAGAACGGCAAGCTGACCGGCGTCACCTTCGAGGTGGTCAAGGCGACGGTCGACGAGACCGGCAAGCGCAAGGTGGTCAATTCCGGCGAACCGGACGAGCACTACGAATGCGACGACGTGCTGGTGGCGGTCGGGCAGGAGAACGCCTTCCCCTGGATGGAACGCGACATCGGCATGGAGTTCGACGAGTGGGAGATGCCCAAGGTCGACCCGATCACCATGCAGTCGACGATCCCCAACGTCTTCTTCGGCGGCGACGCGGCCTTTGGGCCGAAGAACATCATCTGGGCCGTGGCGCACGGCCATGACGCGGCCGTCTCGATCCACAAGTTCTGCCAGGGCGAGGACGTGAAGGTCCGCCCGCCGCCGGAGTTCTCCCTCGTCAGCCAGAAGATGGGCATCCACGAGTGGAGCTACGACAACGACATCGCCAACGACCGCCGCTACCGGGTGCCGCAGCGCGACAAGGCCGTGGCGCTGAAGGACGTCAAGATGGAGGTCGAAATCGGCTTCGACCGGGCGACCGGCTACAAGGAAGCCGAGCGGTGCCTGAACTGCGACGTGCAGACCGTGTTCGCCGACAACCTGTGCATCGAATGCGACGCCTGCGAGGACATCTGTCCGGTCGACTGCATCACCTTCGTCAAGGAGACGGATGAGGCAACGCTGCGCACCGAGCTGAAGGCGCCGGCGCTGAACCTCGATCAGGATCTCTATGTCTCGGGCGCGCTCGCCACCGGGCGGGTGATGGTCAAGGACGAGGACGTCTGCCTGCACTGCGGGCTCTGCGCTGAGCGGTGCCCCACCGGCGCCTGGGACATGCAGCGCTTCACCCTGGAAATGACCCACGCGGGGGCGGCATGTCAGTCGAGATGAGCCCGAGCGCGGCCAAGGCGGCCGGGCCGGTGGTGATCAACGACTTCGTGGTCAAGTTCGCCAATGTGAACGGCTCGGGCTCGGCCAGCGCCAACGGCATGTTCGCCAAGTCGATCCTGCGCTCCGGCGTGCCGGTGGCGGCGCGCAACATCTTCCCCTCGAACATCCAGGGCCTGCCGACTTGGTTCGAGGTGCGGATCACCGAGGCCGGGCACTTGGGGCGGCGCGGCGGGGTCGACCTGATGGTCGCGATGAACCCGCAGACCTGGGACAAGGACGTGGCCGAGATCGAGCCCGGCGGCTTCCTGTTCTACGATTCCACCAAGCCGTTGCCGCCCAGCAAGTTCCGCGACGACATCACCGTGCTGGGCGTGCCGCTGACGGCGATGTGCAACGCGCGCTACCAGCTGCCACGCGAGCGTCAGCTGTTCAAGAACATCGTCTACCTGGGTTCGCTGGCAGCCCTGCTGGGCATCGATCCCAAGGTGATCGAGACCATCCTTTCGGAGCAGTTCGCCGGGCGCCAGAAGCTGATCGACGCCAATTTCGAGGCCCTGCACATGGGGGTCGCCTATGTGCACGAGCACCTGCAGCCGATCCGCCTGCAGGTCCGCAAGGCCGACAAGGTGGGCGACCGCATCTATGTGGAAGGCAACGCCGCGTCCGCGCTCGGCGCAGTCTATGGCGGCGCCACGGTCTGCGCCTGGTATCCGATCACGCCGTCCACCTCGCTGGCCGAGGCGTTCACCAGTTACTGCGAGGACCTACGCACCGACCCTGACGGCAAGGCCCGCTACGCCATCGTCCAGGCCGAAGACGAGATCGCCTCCATCGGCATCGTGGTGGGCGCGGGCTGGAACGGCGCGCGCGCTTTCACTTGCACGTCCGGGCCCGGCATCTCGCTGATGACCGAGTTCATCGGCCTTTCCTACTTTGCCGAGATTCCGGCGGTGATCTTCGACGTGCAGCGGGGCGGGCCGTCGACCGGCATGCCGACCCGGACCCAGCAGGCCGACCTGATCGGCGCCGCCTACGCCAGCCACGGCGACACCAAGCACCCGATGCTGCTGCCCTGCGATCCGGGCGAATGCTTCGAGTTCGGGGCCTTGGCCTTCGACCTGGCGGACCGGCTGCAGACCACCATCTTCGTCATGCTCGACCTCGACATCGGCATGAACGAGTGGCTGACCAAGCCCTTCGCCTGGGACGACAGCCGCCAGCTCGACCGCGGCAAGGTGATGACCCACGACGAGCTGGAGGCGGGCGCCGACTTCGGCCGCTACAAGGACGTGGACGGGGACGGCGTCCCCTACCGCACCTATCCCGGCGTGCACCCCAACAAGGGCGCCTATTTCACCCGCGGCACCTCGCGCAATCCCTACGCGCGCTACTCCGAGGAGGGCGCGGTCTATGTCGACAACATGCAGCGCCTCTTGCGCAAGTTCGAGACCGCCAAGTCGCTGATCCCGGCGCCGGTCGCGCGGCCCGCCAAGCGCAAGACCTCCGATGGCGTGATCTACTTCGGCTCCACGACGCCCTCGATGCACGAGGCGCTGGAGACCCTGGAGGCGCAAGGCCGCCATCTGGACGCCCTGCGCGTGCGTGGCTTCCCGTTCAGTGACGAGGTCTACGACTTCATCGCCGCCCACGACCGCGTCTTCGTGGTCGAGCAGAACCGCGACGCGCAGCTGCGCACCCTGCTGGTCAACGAAGGCGAGATCGATCCGGCCAAGCTCGCGCCGGTGCTGCACTACGACGGAACGCCGATCACCGCGCGGTTCATCGCCCGCGAGATCGGCCAGATCCTGGCCCTAGGCCAGACCGAGGCCGCCGAATGACCTACATCCTGAAACCCCAGCTGCATCACCCGAACCTGCCGACCAACGCGCGCGGGTTCACGCGCCGCGATTACGAGGGCTCGGTCTCGACCCTTTGCGCCGGTTGCGGCCACGACTCGATCTCGTCGGCGATCATCCAGGCGGCCTTCGAGCTCGACCTGCCGCCGCACCGGATCGCCAAGCTTTCCGGCATCGGCTGCTCCTCGAAAACGCCCGACTATTTCATGGGCGCGAGCCACGGTTTCAACACCGTGCACGGTCGAATGCCGTCCGTCCTGACCGGCGCCAACCTTGCCAACAAGGATCTGATTTACCTGGGTGTTTCCGGCGACGGCGATTCCGCGTCCATCGGATTGGGCCAATTCGCCCACGCCGTTCGGCGCGGCGTCAACATGCTCTACATCGTCGAGAACAACGGGGTCTATGGCCTGACCAAGGGCCAGTTCTCGGCGACCTCCGACAAGGGCAGCAAGTCCAAGAAGGGCGTGGTCAACCACGACGCCGGCATCGACCTGGTCGGCATGGCCCTGCAGCTCGGCGCCACCTTCGTCGGCCGCTCGTTCTCCGGCGACAAGGACCAGCTGATCCCGCTGATCAAGGCGGGCTTGGCGCACAAGGGCGCGGCCTTCATCGACGTGATCAGCCCCTGCGTGCAGTTCAACAACCACGTGGGCTCGACCAAGAGCTTCGACTATGTCCGCGAGCACAATGAGGCGGTGAACCAGCTGGACATGATCCCGGCGCGTTCGCCGATCCATGTGAACTATCAGCCGGGCGAGACGGTGATGGTCACCCAACACGACGGCTCGGTGCTCTCGCTGCACAAGCTGGCCGAGCTCTACGATCCCTCCGACCGCGCCCAGGCGCTGGGCTTCCTGGGGTCGCGGCAGATCAAAGGCGAGATCGTCACCGGCCTGCTCTACGTCGATCCGGACGCCGGCGATCTGCACGATGCGCTCGACACCGTGGCGACGCCGCTGAACGAGCTCGACAACGCCGCCCTGGTGCCGGGCTCCAAGGCGTTGGCGGCGATCAACGCCGGCTTGCGCTAGCTTCGGCGTTGACCGCCCGCGGCAGGCTACGTAAGACCCACCCACTCTTTGGGGAGTAGCCGGCCTCGTATCCCAGAGGCGCTCGCGTCAACACACCTGACTTTCGTCATGGCGCGGACAGTCCAAACGGACCTGGTGAGACCAATGGGTTCGGCGTTCGTCCTGGGTTGGGCGAGGGCGCCGATCCCCTTGGCCTGCGTCCGACCCCCTAAAGAGATTCGATGAACCCGCTGTTCCTGACCGTCGCCCTGCTGCTGGGCTCAGCGGCCGTGATCTATCTCGCCTGCGAGTTCTTCGTGAACGGCGTCGAGTGGGTCGGCCGCCGCTTCGCCGTGGGCGAGCAGGCCACGGGCTCGATCCTGGCGGCGTTCGGCACCGCCCTGCCGGAGAGCGTGGTCACCTTCGTCGCCGTGGTGTTCGGAGCGACCGCCGCCCAGAAGCAGATCGGCATCGGCGCGGCGCTGGGCGGCCCACTGGTGCTCTCGACCATCGCCTACGCCACGGTCGGGGTGGTGCTGATCCTTTGCCGCACCCAGCTCCCGAAAACCGCGGCGATCCGCGCTGACTTCAAGAACCTGAGCCGCGATCAGGGCTGGTTCCTGGTGATCTTCGCCGGGAAGATCGCGCTCGGCGTCGTGGCCTTCGCCTTCAAGCCCTGGCTCGGCGCGCTCTTCCTGGCGGCCTACGGCGCCTACTTCTGGAAGGAGATGCGTGGCGAGGGCAGCCTTGAGGAAGACGAGCTCGAACCCCTCAAGCTGACGCCGCAGGCGGCCGAGCCCAAGACCTGGGTGGCCGTCGTCCAAACGCTGTTGGCCCTGGCCGTGATCTTCCTGGCCAGCCGATATTTCGTGAAGCAACTCGACGTGCTGGGCCCTGCGCTGGGGATCAAGCCACAGCTGCTGGCCTTGCTGCTGAGCCCCATCGCCACTGAACTGCCGGAGACGCTGAACGCGATCATCTGGGTGCGGCAGGGCAAACACCGCCTGGCGCTCGCTAACATCTCCGGCGCGATGATGATCCAGGCGACGGTGCCGACCGCCCTTGGCCTGTTCTTCACGCCTTGGATCCTGGACAGGTCGTTGCTGGTGGGCGCCGCGGTGACCGCGCTCGCGGTCGCAGCGATGTTCCTGGCGTTCCGGCGCGGGATGATCAGCCGCGGGTTCCTGGCCGCGATGGCGGGCTTCTACGTCCTGTTCGCTGCGATCGTCTGGGGTTTCCACCTCGGCTGAGCGTGTCAAACAAGGGCATGGAGACTCGCGCCTTCGAGACATCGCTTGGACCGATCTGGCTGCGAGGCGAGCCGGCCGCCTTCGACGACGATCGGCCTGTCGTGGTGGTGATCGCCGGAGCCTTTGCGCCCATCGACGCATTTGACCTGCTTCCGCAGCGGCTGCCGCAAGCGGCGGTGCTGCAGGGACATATTCCGGGAAATCACTGTCCGAACCTCACGGCGAACACGCCGGGCGTCTTCATGGCCGCCTATTCGTCCGCGATTGCGCAGCTTGGCCGTCCAACCGTCGTCTGCGGCGCGTCGCTGGGAGGTTTGGTGGCGATGGGTCTGCGCGCGCCGAATGTGCGGGGCTTGGTTGTGCTCGATCCACTGATCCGCACGTCTGGCCTGGCCTACGCTCTTCCAGAGTTCCGCGCCGCGCTCGCGCGGCGGCCACCGCAAGACGCCGTCGACCTGATCTGGACCGTGTTCGGAATATCGGCCGACACCGTGGAGACGCGCAGCTACGCGGGCGTGCTCGACGGCCTGAGAACCCCGACCTTGTGCCTGTTCGGCGCCCCTCCGGACGAGACGACGGCGCTGGAACCCAGCATCGTGACTGAGGCCGACCGCGCGTTGCTCGCCGCGCATCCCGCCATCCGCACCCAGGTCGCGCCCGGCGCTGGCCATCATCTGCACGTCGATGCGCCGCAGCTGGTGCTGTCGGCGCTCCGCTTCTTCCTGGACCCGCTGATCGCGGGGACGGCCTAGGCCTTCGCGAGTTCGCCGATCACGAAGGCGTCCTCGCCGTCGCGAACCAGGCCTTCGAGCACGTCGGGCAGGTCGTGCGGATCGACGATCAGCATCAGGCCGACGCCGCAGTTGAAGGTGCGCCGAAGCTCCAGGTCGGAAACGCCGCCGACCTCCTGCAGCCAGCCGAACACCGGCGGGGGAACCCAGGCGTTCCAGTCGAACCTGGCGACCAGGCCCTCGGCGATGGCGCGCGGCGGGTTCTCGATCAGGCCGCCGCCGGTGATGTGGGCCAGACCCTCGATGCGGCCGGCCTTCAGGTGCGGCAACACGGTCTTCACATAGATCCGCGTGGGGGCGAGCAACGCCTGGGCGAGGGTCTTGCCCCCTTCAAACGGCGCCGGCGCGTCCCAGGCCAGGCCCGAGCGCTCGACAATGCGGCGAACCAGGGAATAGCCATTGGAATGCGGGCCGGAGGAGCCCAGGCCGACCAGGATGTCGCCGACCTTCTGGTCGCCCAGGCGCGGCAGCACCTTGTCGCGGTCCACGGCGCCGACGCAGAAGCCGGCCATGTCATAGTCGCCGGCCGCGTACATGCCCGGCATCTCGGCGGTCTCGCCGCCCACCAGCGCGCAGCCGGCCTGGCGGCAGCCCTCGGCGATCCCGGCGACCACCGTGGCGGCGGCCTCGACGTCGAGCTTGCCGGTGGCGAAATAGTCCAGGAACATCAAGGGCTCGGCGCCCTGGGCCAGGAGGTCGTTGACGCACATGGCCACCAGGTCGACGCCCACCGTGTCGTGGATGCCGGTCTCGATGGCGACCTTCAGCTTGGTGCCGACCCCGTCGGTGGTGGTGACCAGCAGCGGATCGTCATAGCCCGCGGCCTTGAGATCGAAGAGCGCGCCGAAACCGCCCAGGGACGCCTCCGCGCCGGCGCGGCGGGTCGACTTGGCCAGCGGCTTGATGCGCTCGACGAGAGCGTTTCCGGCGTCGATGTCGACGCCGGCCTCAGCATAGGTAAGGCCATTGGGCCGGTCGGACATCTTCGACGCCTTCGAGAGAAAATTACCGCAGGTCAAACGCGGGCTTGCAGACTCGCCGCCTCGCCGGGCTATAGCTAATCGATGACGCCGATTACGACCACCGCGGAACTGGCGGTGTTTTGCGACAAGCTCAAGGGCCAGCCGTTCGTCGCCGTGGACACCGAGTTCATGCGCGAGACGACCTACTGGCCGAAGCTGTGCCTGATCCAGGCCGCCGGCGCCAATGGCGTCGAGGCCTGCATCGATCCGCTGGCCGAGGGCATCGACCTTGAGCCGTTCCTGGCCATCATGCGCGATGAGAAAATCCTCAAGGTCTTCCATGCCGCGCGCCAGGACGTGGAAATCTTCAACAACCTGCAGGCCATGCCCAGGCCGCTGTTCGACACTCAGGTGGCCGGCATGGCCGCGGGGTTCGGCGAGCAGATCGCCTATGACGCGCTGGTTCGCCAGATGCTGAAGATCGAGCTCGACAAGAGTTCGCGCTTCACTGACTGGGCGCGCCGGCCGCTGTCGGACAATCAGCTGACCTATGCGCTGGCCGACGTGACCCACCTGGCCTCGCTCTATCCGATGCTGCGCGAGCGGCTGGAGAAGGAAGGCCGGCTGGGCTGGGTCACCGACGAGATGGCCAATCTGACCGACCCGGCGGTCTATGACGTCGAGCCGGAAAACGCCTGGAAGCGGCTTCGGCCGCGCAAGCACGCGGCCAAGTACATGGCGGTCTACAAGGCCGTCGCCGCCTGGCGCGAGCGGATGGCGCAGACCCGAGACCAACCGCGCGGGCGCATCCTGAAGGACGAGGCCATCGACGAGGTGGCGACCCAGGCCCCGACCGATGCCGACCAGCTGGACCGCCTGCGCTCGGTTCCCAAGGGCTTCTCCGGTTCGCGGTTCGGACCGGACCTGCTGGCCGCCGTGCGCGAGGCGCTGAAGGATCCGGAGGCCTACGCCCCGGTTGTCGAGCGGGCGCGCACCGCGCCGTCGCCCGCCGCGGGCGCGGTGGTCGAATTGCTCAAGGTGCTCCTGAAGGCGCGGGCGGAGGAGGCGGGCGTGGCGTCCAAGCTGATCGCCACGGTCTCCGACCTCGACCTGATCGCCAACGACGACGAGGCCGACACCCCGGCGCTGAAGGGCTGGCGGCGCGAGGCGTTCGGCGAGGACGCGCTGAAGCTGAAGCGGGGCGAACTGGCCCTGGTGCTGGACGGCGCTCGCGTGCGGGTCGTCGAGGTTCGCCGCGCCCCGAAGGCCGTCAGCGCAGGCTGACCCGCCACCCATTTGGGTTCGATTTCACGGTTCCTGAGGATAAGCGCGCCGCCTTGATTTCCCGCGGCTTTCGGGCCGCCTCCCGGGGTTCTCCACAGCCCATGCACCGCCCATGCCGGAGTCCGCGCACAGGGTGTTTCGAACGGGCCGTTGCGCCCGTCCGGGATCGGCGCAATTCTGAATTTGCCGAGAGGGACTGAGGCGCGGCGGACCGGGCGACCGGGACGAGAGCGGACAGGAGGCTCCCGGGGGTAGGATGGCTCAGGGCAACCCGAACCTTTCGATCCCGGGGACACCGAAGACGGATCGAAGTCGAGCTGGAGCAATCCAGCGAAGCCCAAAATTCCCTTCGACCTTGAAAGCTCAGATCCCCCAACGGATCTGGTTCAGAGGGCGGTGTTTCGGGCAACCGAGGCGCCGCCCTCTTGCTATGCGCGTTTCCCTGCGCCGCTATGATCGCACGAACAGCGGGGGCAGAGCGGATGCGGCGGGGATTCGGATGGTCGGCGGCGGCGGTGGCCGTGGCTGTGATGGCATTCGTCGGGGCCGCCGACGCGGCGAAGGCGCCGAACTTCCAGCCGCCGAAGATCGAGGGCGCCAAGCCGTGGTCCGGCAAGCCCTTCGACGATTCGCCCGGGAACTTCAGCTTCGCCGTGGTGACCGACCTCTACTCCGGTTACCGCAAGGGCGTGTTCGAGGTGGCGGCGGCCGAGCTTGGCCTGCTGCATCCGGCCTTCATCACCACCATCGGCGACCAGATCGAGGGCGGGACCGAGGACAAGGCCCTGCTGAACCGCGAGTGGGACGAGTTCGACGCGCGGCTGGCTGCGACGCACGCGCCCTATTTCCACGTCGGCGGCAATCACGACCTGACGAACCTCGCGCAACGGCAGGTGTTCGAGGCCCGCTACGGGCGGCGCTACTACCATTTCAGCTACAAGGGCGTGCTGTTCCTGGTGCTGGACACCGAGGACTATCCGGCTGCACGGATGCAGGAGATCTACCGCCTGCGCGACGACTATCTGCAGACTTCGAAGACCGACCCGAAGAAGGCGGAAACGCTGCCCTACGCCGACCTGATGGAGGCCAAAGTCGGCGAGATCGGGCCGGAGCAGGACGCCTATTTCGAGAAGGTCCTGAAGGCGACGCCGAAGGCCCGCTGGACGGTGCTCCTGATGCACAAGCCGGTGTGGAACCGGCCGGGCGAGGGCGGGCTGGGGCGGATCGAGGCGGCGCTGAAGGGCCGGCCCTACACGCTCATCAACGGGCACCTGCACCGCTACAGCTACACGGTCCGCAGCGGGCGCGACTACATCATGCTGGGGACGACCGGCGGCGGCCGGGCCATGGACGGTTCGCCGGGCGCCATGGATCACTTCCTGTGGGTGACCATGACCAAAGACGGCCCGTCGATCGCCAACCTGCGGCTGGATGGGGTGCTGGACAAGACGGGGCGCGTGCCGGCCGGCGGCGAGGCGCTGTGTCTCGACCATGGACCGCCGAAGTGTCCGGCGAAGTAGACGCAAGCGCCGACTTTTGCAGGTTCGGCGCGCCGCCACCGAATTTCCGCCGAATTCCGCGCGATCCTTGAGCCTCGGGGGACCGGGCTTGAGGAGAGCAGTTCATGAGCAGGACCTTCGAATTCACCATCGTCAACAACCAGGTGACGGCCGAGGAGGCGGTGTTCGGCCAGCACACCGAGACCCTTCGCATCCCCAGCGACGCGACCTTCGCGGTCGGCGCGGGGACGGTCACCGAGACCCTGGCCGGCGCCCACGCCACCGACACGATCCAGTTCACCGCCGAGGCCGGTAACGCCAGCCTCTACCAGATCACGTCGGAGACCCAGACGGTCCTGACCCCCACGACCACCGACGCCGCCGGCCACGTTTTCGGCTTCAGCTTCACCGTGAGCAACGGGACGGTGACCGCCGAGCAGGTGGTGTCCGGCTCCAGCGCCGCCAACGAGCACACGCACGCCCTGCATGCGCCGCCGGACGCGACCTTTACGGCCAGCGGCGCGACCGTCACTGAAACGGCCGTGGAGGGCCACGAGGTCGACACCACCACCTATGTGCAGACAGGCGCCTCCGGCCTGTTCGCGGTCGCCTCCCGGACGGAGACGGTCATCCCCGAAGGATCGGCGACGACAGCCCTGTCGGTAGAGCCGTTCGAGCGGGCGGAGTTCACCTTTGGCGCGGGTGGGGCCGTGGCGTCGATCTCCACGGTCCACGCCGATGGAACGGTCACCGCTTTCACACCCCACAGCGGTGAGGCCTTCACCCAGCTCGCGCCGGGGATCGTCGAGGAGACGTTCACGCACGGCTCGCATACCAGCTTCGAAGTGTTCGCCGACGGCAATGGCGACGGAATCTACACCGCGGTCGCACACGGCGAGGGAACCACGGTCGACCTGACCGGCCTGCAGGCGCAACTGGCGAAGATCGATCCCTTCCTCTAGAGCCCGACCTCGCTCTTGTCGGCCTCGTTGAGCAGCGGCTCCTTGGCCAGATAGCGGCGCAGGTTCTCGAGGAAGAGCTCGTCGCCACGGCCAAGGTTGCCGTCGCCGGAGTTGGAGGTGTGGGCGCTGACCCGGATCTTGGGGTGGTCCCAGATCCAGCTGTCCCCCGGAAGCGGCTCGGTCTGGAAGACATCGAGCACGGCTTGGGCCGGCTGGTCGCGGTCGAGGCCGGCCTTGAGCGCGTCTTCGTCCACCAGGCCGCCGCGGCCGATGTTGATCAGGATCGCGCCGGGCTTCAGGGCCTGGAAGAAGGCGGCGTCGCACATGTCGCGGGTCTCGTCGTTGAGCGCGCAGGCCAGGACGATGACGTCGGCGTCGGGCAGGACCGGGCGAAGATCGGCAAGCGTGATGACCCGGTCGGCGAGGTCGCCATCGGCCTTCGGGCTGCGCCGGACCACGGTAAGATCGACGCCGAAGGGTTTGATCCGCTTGGCGATTTCGTGGCCGATGTTGCCGAAGCCGACCAGCACCCAGCGGGTGTTGCCGAGTTCGCGGTAGGGCGTCGACTTCCACTCGTGCTTGGCTTGCAGATCGGCCTGGACCTGGATCGGGACCTGCAGGCTGAGCGCGTGCGCGACCACATATTCGGCGATGGGCGTCGCCTGGGCGCTCGACTTGGAGAGGCGGACGCCTTTTTCGATGATGTTGCGGAAGATCGGGTTGTCGATGCCGGCGGCCATGATCTGGGTCCAGCGCGGCGCCTGCGCCTTCATCAGCCGGCCATAGAGACCGCCAAGCGTGCCAGAGGCGTAGCTGTCGAGGCTGAGCCAGACGACCTCGGGGTCGATGGTGTCCTTGTCGATGGGCTCGCCGTTCAGCTCGTAGGCGTCGTCCGGGCCGGCGGTCACCACCTGCGCGTCCGGCGCGACCTTCGCCAGCCGCTCGCCCACGCGCCCATAGGCCGCCTTGGTCATCAGGATCTGCATGGGATCATCCGAGTTCGAGTTTGAGTTTCAGCGCCGAGGCCAGGGTCTGGGCGCGCTTGGCGGTCTGTTCGCCCAGCAGCATGTCGGTCCAGCCGCCGGCCGCCGTCAGCACCAGACGCTCGGCCTGGATGGACAGGCTGGACTTCTCCAGGAGGCGCGGATTGCGCCCCGAGAGGTCGCAGCCCAGGCGCACCGCCGCGCCCAGCGCGCGGGCGCGCTGGCGGCGGTCGGCGCCGATGACGCGGGCGACGGCGTCGGCCTCCGGCGGCGTGGTCGCCGAGGTGTGGCGGGAGAAGGCGACGCTGGCCAGGAACGCGCGCTCGGGGTGATTCATGCCGGCGATGGGCGCGCGCAGCACCTGTTCGAAGGCGAGGTCGGCGCGGTGGTCGGGGTGCAGGCGCGCGCCGAGGTCGGCCAGGCGGCAGGCAGCGGCCAGCAGCACCGGGTCGCGCGCGCCGAACACCGGGCTGAGCTTTTCGAAGGCCGGGGTCAGCCACGCCTCCAGCGCCGCGCCCAGTTCGGGCGAACTGCCGCGGGCCGCGGTCAGGGCCTCGCAGCCCTCGATCAGCGGGTCGCGGTCGCGCAGCTCGGCATCCATGGCGTCGAGCAACAGCCCCTCGCGCACGCCGAAGGCCGAGATGGTGACCCGTTCGACGCCCAGACTTTCGATCAGCGCCTCCAGCACCACCGCCGAATAGGGCAGGGTCTCGATGCGCTTCTTCGACAGGCCCTGCATGCGCTCCAGCGAGGCGCGGGACTGGCGGGCGACCAGGCGCGAGACGCTGAGCGCGTCCGCCCGGCTCATTTCGTACTGGTGGGCCACGTGCAGCGGGTAGTCGATCAGCTCCATCTGGAAGAGCGCCAGGTTGCGCCAGGCGCCGCCGACCGCGTGAAAGTGGCGGGTGGCGAAGCGGGCGGCGTGGGGCGCCAGCGCGTTTTCGATCAGGCGGCGCGTGCGGTCGGCGTCGAGCGCGCGCGGGGCGCCTAGCGCAAACGGACCGAGCGGCAGGGTCGCGCCGGCGTCGGCCTCACGCCGACCGCCGCCATCCAGCGCGCCAAGGCGGATGAGCTCCAGGCTGGAGCCGCCAAGATCGCCGACCACGCCCTGCGCGTCCGGCTGGCCGGCGATGACGCCCAGCGCAGCGTAGCGGGCTTCCTCGTCGCCGGTGAGGACGCGGACGTTCAGGCCGGTCTCCTCGCGGATCCGCTTGAGGAAATAAGGGCCGTCGGCGGCCTCGCGCACGGCGGCGGTGGCCGCGGCGGTGACGTCCTCGGCCCGCCAGCCGTCCAGCAGGGCGCGGAAGCGGCGGATGGCGGTGAGCGCCACCTCGACCCCTTCCGGCGACAGGCGTCCGGTGGTCGGCAGGTCGCGGCCGAGGCCGGCCAGCGCTTTTTCGTTGTAGACGGTCCAAATGGCGCGCCCGTCCAGCCGGTAGATCACCAGGCGGACCGAGTTTGAACCGACGTCGATGACGGCGGCTTGCCGGGAGGAGGGCCCGCTATCCCCGCGAGGCCACATGATCGATCGCGCGCGGCATGTCCTTCACCTTCTGCCCTCTACCCGAAAGGCTGGGGTTGGTCATGAAATACTCGTGCGCGGAAAAGGCGCTCGGGTGGTCCCAGGACGGGTCGCGGCTGTAGTGGCCGGTCGCGTCGAGGGCCCAGCTCTGAGCCTCGTCTTTCAGATTCGCCAGCATGATCTGTTGCAGGACCTGCTGGTGGACGGTGGGATTTTCGATGGGCGTCAGCGCCTCGACGCGGCGGTCGAGGTTGCGCGGCATCCAGTCGGCCGAGGAGATGTAGACCCGGGCCTCGGACGAGGGCAGGGGCGCGCCGTTGGCGAAGGCGACGATCCGGCCGTGCTCCAGGAAGCGGCCGACGATCGACTTCACGCGGATGTTTTCGGAGAGGCCCGCGATGCCGGGGCGCAGGCAGCAGATGCCGCGCACCACCAGGTCGATCTCCACCCCCGCCTGGCTGGCGGCGTAGAGGGCGTCGATGATCTGCGGATCCACCAGCGAATTGAGCTTGGCCCAGATGCCCGCCGGCTTGCCCTCGGCGCGGTTCAGAACCTCGCGGGCGATATGCGACAGCAAGTCGGGCTTCATGGTGATCGGCGAATAGGAGAGCTTCTCCAGTCCGCCTTCCGGCTGGGCGTAGCCGGTGACGAAGTTGAACAGGCGCGCCGAGTCGCGCCCCAACGCCGGGTCGGTCGTGAACAGCGAGAGGTCGGTGTAGAAGCGCGCGGTGATCGGGTGGTAGTTGCCGGTCCCGAAGTGGCAGTAGGAGCGCAGCACGTCGCCCTCCCGGCGCACCACGGTCGAGAGCTTGGCGTGGGTCTTATATTCCACGAAGCCGAAGACCACGTGCACGCCGGCGCGCTCCAGGTCGCGGGCCCACTTGAGGTTGGCGGCCTCGTCGAAACGGGCCTTGATCTCGATCACCGCGGTGACGTTCTTGCCGGCGTCGGCGGCCTCGATGAGGGCCGCGACGATCGGGCTGTCGTGGCTGGTGCGGTAAAGGGTCTGCTTGATGGCCAGCACATTGGGGTCGCGGGCGGCTTGACGCAGGAACTGCACCACCACATCGAAGCTCTCGAAGGGGTGGTGGACCAGGATGTCCTTCTCGCCGATGGCCGCGAAGCAGTCGCCGCCATGGTCGCGGATGCGCTCGGGGAAGCGCGGCTCGAAGGGCTTGAACTTCAGGTCGGGCCGGTCGGCGGGAATCAGCTGGCTGAGTTCGTCCAGGCCCAGCAGACCGTCGATCAGGATGATGTCCTGCGGCTCGGCATGCAGGCTGGCGGTGATGAACCCCTGCAGTTCCTCGGGCATCGAGGCGTCGATCTCGACACGGACCACGCTGCCCAGGCGGCGTTGCTTCAGCGCGAGTTCGAACTCGCGGACCAGGTCCTCGGCCTCTTCCTCGATTTCCATGTCGGAGTCGCGGATCACCCGGAACACGCCCTGGCCCTGGACCTCGCAGCCCGGGAACAGGTGGTCGAGGAACAGGCTGACCAGGGTCTCCAGGGACACAAACCGGCGCTCCATCTTGCGCCGGCCGTTGCGGTGGGCGGGCAGTTCCCAGAAGCGGGCCACCTGGGCCGGAATGGGCACGAGCGCGTAGAGCACCCGATTGTCCGCCAGCCGCCGCAGCTTGAGCGCCAGACAGAAGGCGAGGTTCGGGATGAACGGGAAGGGATGGGCCGGGTCGATGGCCAGCGGCGTCAGGACCGGGAAGATCTGCGAGACGAAGGGCTCCTCAAGGGCGTCCAGCTCGGCGTTGGTGACATCGATCGCCGGGGTCACCCGCAGGCGCTCTTCGGCCAGTTCTTCACGAAGCTCCCGCCAGCGGGTCTGCTGATCGGCCATCAGGTCCGCCGCCTCGGCGTTGACCCGTTCGAGCTGTTCGCTGGAGGTCAGCCCGTCCTGGCTCTGAGTGCGGACGCCCTCGCGCTCCTGAGCCCGCAGGCCGGCCACGCGGACCATGTAGAACTCATCGAGGTTGTTGGCGCTGATCGACAGGAAGCGCAGGCGCTCGAACAGCGGGTGGCGCGGGTTCTTGCTCTCGGCCAGCACCCGGCGGTTGAAGGCGAGCCAGGAGAGTTCACGATTGAAGAACCGGGTCGGCGAGGCGGCCAGTTCCTCGTTCCAGCTCAGCGGGGACCGCCCAGGCGCGACGCCGGCCTCGTTCGCGGGATCCGCGGCGATCGGCTCGGCATAGCTCATCGGCAGGTCTCCACCCCAGGTCACGGAGCCGGGATTTTGAGCCCAGCGTGTGACCGCTTCAAGTCATCCCTCGAAAAGATCAAGATTTTCGGAACCGTCCTCAAGGATCTCGCGGGCCAGCACCCGTGAAACCGGCCGCATCTGACCATCTTCGGTCTCATCGAGGCGCCGCACGATCTCGGCCGCGCCGGGGATCGACCTTTCCATGCGCCGCAGCAGATAGGGATAGACATCGTCATGCGGCCGGATGTTCCGCTCACGGAAGAATTTCTTCAGGACGCCGCCTAAGACTTCGTCATCCGGCGGGGCGATCTCCGCGACCATCAGGGCGTTCAAGCGCGAGCGCAGGTCGGGCAGCTCGGCGGGCCAGGCGGTGGGGGTCAGCCGCGCGGTGAGCAGCAGGCTCGCGCCATCCTGGGCGGCCTGGTTGATCAGGTGGAACAGGGCCTCGGCTTCGACGCCCTGATCGACGTCCTCCAGCAGGGCCGGCCGGCCGGCGGCGGCGGCCACGTGGGGTTGGGCGCGGTCGAGGACCGCGGCCTTGGCGCCGGCGGCCCAGGCCCGCGCCAGATGCGTCTTGCCGACGCCTTCGGGTCCGACCAGCACCAGCGCGCCACCCGGCCAGCGCGGCCAGGCGTCGAGCGCGCTCCTCGCCTGCGCGTTCGATGCGCCGCAGACGAAGCTGTCGCGGGTATGGGCCGTGGGCCGGCGAAGGCCCAGACGAAGCTGCCTCGCCATCCTGAGGTCCTAAAGCGTGTCGTTGGCCGCCTTGGCCGCGCCGCCGACCACCAGCGTCCAGCCCTCGGGCTTCAGGAGCTCGATGGGCGAGAAGCGGACCTTGTAGTCCATCTTCTCCGAGCCGCGCACCCAGTAGCCCAGATAGACGTAGGGCAGGTCCATCAGGCAGGCCTGGACCACGTGGTCGAGGATCACGAAGGAGCCCAGGGACCGCCGGCTCTGGGTCGGGTCGTAGAAGCTGTAGACCAGCGACAGGCCGTCGCTCATCACGTCGACCAGGGCGCAGGCCACCAGGTCGCCCGCACCGGGGCCCCGCGCGCGGACGCGGTACTCGATGATGTGGGTGCGGACCGCGGTGTCCTCGACCATGGCGACGTAGTCCGGCCAGGTCATCTCGGCCATGCCGCCGTCGGCGTGGCGGGTCAGCAGATAGCGGCGGAGCAGATCGAACTGCTCCATGGTCGCCTCGGCCTCGACGAGGTTGCGCTCCAGGTCCTCGTTGCGGGCGATCGCCTTACGTTCGGAGCGCGAGAAGATGTAGTCGGCGGCTGGAATCCGCGCCGAGACGCAGGCCGTGCAGGCCTCGCAGGCCGGGCGGTAGGCGATGTTCTGCGAGCGGCGGAAACCGACCTGGGTCAGGCTGTCGTTGACGCTGGCGCCGTCGGAGAGCGGCAGGTGGGCGAACACCTTCCGCTCGAATCGTTCCGGGAGGTACGGGCAGGGCGACGGCGCGGTCAGGAAGAACCTGAGCTGTCGGGACGGAAAATGCTGCGTCACGGACCTGCGGTCGCCTTCGTATCACTAGCGCTTGAACTTCGATTAGGCGTCATGCCGCGCCGCGGCGCAAGGGCTGTTACAGCTCCGCAACAGGCCGTGGGACTAAGGGCCGCGGTCCGGCGGCAGCACAGGCGCCTCACGCAACAACACGATGGCGATCCGGCGGTTGCCGGGAAGCGTCGGGTCGTCCGGATAGAGCGGCTCGGAGGTGGCCTTGCCGCCACTCAGATAGAACCGGTCGGGATCGACGCCGGCGCTCTCCAGAATGTCGCGCGAGGCCAGCGCGCGGTTGGTCGAGAGCGGCCAGTCGCCCTTGGCCTTCTTGACCGAGCCGGCGTTGGCGCTGGTGTGGCCGTAGATGCTGATCCGGTTGGGCAGCTGGTTGATGACCTTGGAGACGGCGCGCAGCAGGATCTTGGCGCGGTCGTTGGGGTTGGCGGTGCCCTGGTTGAACATCGGGCGGCCTTCCTGATCGATCAGCTGGATGCGCAGCCCTTCCGGCGTCTGGTCGACGATGATCTGCTTCGACAGCTCGGCGAGCTCCGGCATGTCCTGCAGCGCCTGCTTCAGCGATTCCTCAGCCGAGGCGAAGGCGGCGGCCTCCTTCTTGGCCTGTTCCATCTTCGTCGGGTCGCCCGCGGAGGCCTTGGCCGCGTCCTTGGCCTTGCCGTCGTCCGGGTTCTTCACGTCGGGGCTGGCGTCCTGGACGATCGACTGGGAGCCGTTCTGCTTGGCGCCGTCGTTGCCAAGCGCCGTGCCGGACAGGATGCCGCCGGCGCCGGACGTGGTCTCGGAGACGCTGGCCGGCGCGAAATAGTCGGCGATGCCGCGCTTCTGCTCCGGCGAGGTGGTGTTGATCAGCCACATCAGGAGGAAGAAGGCCATCATCGCGGTCACGAAGTCCGCATAGGCCACCTTCCAAGCGCCGCCGTGGTGACCCCCGCCGCCGCTCTTCTTGATGCGCTTGATGATGATCGGCCGTTCGCCGCTCACCGACATGGTCCGCCCCGCCGTCGCCTGTTACGAGGGACTCAAATGCGCAGCCCCAGGTTAAATTGGCGTTGCACTTGGTTAAGGAGCTTTTTGAATGAAAGTGGCGTTCGCCGGTCTCGGCGTGATGGGCTTCCCGATGGCGGGACACCTGGCCAAGGCCGGCCATGAGATGGCGGTCTATAACCGCAGCGCCGACAAGGCGCAGCGCTGGGTGGCGGCGAACGGCGGCCGGGCCGGCGAGACGGCGGCGGAGGCGGCCGCCGGGGCGGAGCTTTTCATCCTCTGCGTGGGAAATGACGCCGATGTGCGCCAGGTGGTGAGCGAGGCCCTGCCGGCCATGGCCCCGGGCGGCGTGGTGGTCGACCACACCACGACCTCGGCGGTGGTGGCCCGCGACATGGCGGCGCTGGCGGCCGATGGCGGCCGCGCCTTCGTCGACGCGCCGGTCAGCGGCGGTCAGGCGGGCGCGGAGAACGGCCAGCTGACCATCATGTGCGGCGGGACGCCCGAGGCCTTTAGCAAGGCCGAGCCGGTGATCGCCGCCTACGCCAAGGCGACCAAGCTGATGGGCGCCTCGGGCTCGGGCCAGCTCGCCAAGATGGTCAACCAGATCTGCATCGCCGGCGTCGTCCAGGGACTCGCAGAAGGCCTGCATTTCGCCAAGCGCGCCGGGCTCGATCCGCAGCTGGTCTATGACGCGATCTCCAAGGGGGCGGCGCAGTCCTGGCAGATGGACAACCGCTGGAAGACCATGACCGAGGGCAAGTTCGACTTCGGCTTCGCGGTCGACTGGATGCGCAAGGACCTGGGCCTGGTGCTGGACGAGGCCGGCCGCAATGGCGCGGCGCTGGACATGACCGCCATGGTCGACGGGTTTTACGCCGAGGTGCAGGCCCTGGGCGGCCGGCGCTGGGACACCTCCAGCCTGGTGGCGCGGCTGGAAAAGCCCCCCAAGACTCCCGGCGAGGCCGAGGCGTGATCCTCGAGACCGAGCGCCTGGCGCTGCACGAACTGACCGAGGCCGACGCGCCGTTCATCCTGGAGCTGCTGTTGAGTCCGGGGTTCCGCGAGAACATCGGCGACCGGGGCGTCAGCGATCTGGAGGGCGCGCGCGGCTATATCGAGCGCGCGCGGGCCGGCTATGAGGCCAACGGCTTTGGGCTGTGGCGCGCCGACCTGAAGGCGAGCGGCGAGGCGACGGGCCTGGCGGGCCTCGTCAAGCGCGACGGGCTGGAGCATCCCGACGTCGGCTACGCCTTCCTGGAGCCGTTCTGGGGCCAGGGTCTGGCCTCGGAAGCCGCCGCCGCGAGCCTGGCCTATGGCCGCGACCGGCTGGGGCTTTCGACCATCGTGGCGATCACCAAGCCGGCGAACCTCGGCTCCATCGCGGTGTTGAAGAAGATCGGGATGCGGGATGCGGGCATGATCCTCATTCCGGGCCATGACGAAGAGAGCTGCTACTTCACCACCTGAGGCGGGGGCCATGACCATCACGACGCGCCGGATTGCCGTGGGCGGCTTCGACTTCGCGGTGGACGAGGCTGGGGAAGGCGACCATCTGGCGCTCTGCCTGCATGGCTTTCCGGAGAGCCGGTTCTCCTGGCGCTATCAGCTGCCGCTGTTGGCTTCGATGGGCTACCGCGCCTGGGCGCCGGACCTGCGCGGCTATGGCGAGACCGAGCCGAAGCCGGCGGACGTGCCGGCCTACAGCATCGACCGGCTGATGGAGGACGTCGCCGCCCTGATCGACGCCAGCGGCGCCAAGCGCGTCACCCTGATCGGCCATGACTGGGGTGCGGGCCTGGCCTGGACCTTCGCCGCCAACCGGGTCCGGCCGCTGGAGCGGCTGGTGATCATGAACGTGCCGCATCCGGCGGTGATGGCCGAGCACCTGAGGCGCTCGTGGGCCCAGCTGAAGAGGTCCTGGTACATGTTCTTCTTCCAGCTTCCTGGCCTGCCGGAGCGCGCGATGACCGCCAACGATGCGCGGGCGATCAGACAAGCCTTTCACGGCATGGCGGTCGACAAGACGAACTTCACGCCCGACGTGCTGGCCCGCTATGCCGCCGACGCCCAGCGGCCGGGCGCGATCCGCGGCATGATCAACTGGTACCGGGCGGCCATGCGGGCGCAGGGCAAGCTCGCCGGGCCCTGGCCGGTCATCGAGACGCCGACCCTGATCGTCTGGGGCGAGGAGGACGCGGCGCTGGGGATCGAGCTGCTGGAGGGGACGCAGGCGCATGTCCGCGACCTGACGATCGAACGCCTGCCCGGCGTTTCGCACTGGGTGCAGCAGGAGGCGCCCGAGAAGGTCAACGCGATCCTGAAGGCCTGGCTGGAGACGCCGCGGCCGGCGTGACACGGGTGGTCACCTCGACGATCATGGCGGCAAGACCTTCCGGAGAGAAAGGCGACGCGATGGGACGGACGACGCGGCTTCTGGTCGAAGGCCTGCAGTTCGGGGAGGGGCCGCGCTGGCGGGACGGGCGGCTGTGGTTCAGCGATTTCTACGCCCACACGGTCTACTCGGTGTCGCCGGCGGGTGACCTGCGCACCGAGGTCGAGATCGACGACCAGCCGTCCGGTCTCGGCTGGATGCCCGATGGCACGCTGCTGATCGTCGGAATGACCAAGCGGCGGGTGCTGCGGCGGGGGCTCGATGGGCAGGTCGGCGTCCACGCGGACCTTGGCCATATCGCCACCTTCCACTGCAACGACATGGTGGTCGACGCGGCCGGCGGCGCCTATGTCGGCAATTTCGGCTTCGACCTGGGCGCGGCGATCGCTGAACGCGGCGTGCCGGACGTCCTGGCGAACCACGCCACCGCCAAGCTCGCCTATGTGACGCCGGACGGTCAGACCCGCGTGGCGGCCGAGGACCTGCATTTCCCCAACGGCTCGATGATCACGCCGGACGGCAAGACGCTGATCGTCGGCGAAACCCTAGCAGGCGTCATGACCGCCTTCGATATCGGCCCGAACGGCGACCTTTCCAACCGCCGGGTCTGGGCCTCGACGGCGCCGGCGATCCCGGACGGCGCCTGCCTGGACGCCGCCGGCGCGGTCTGGATCGCCAATCCGAACGCGCCGCAATGCCTGCGCATCGCCGCCGGCGGCGAGGTGCTGGAGATCATCGAGACCGGCCAGCCCTGCTACGCCTGCATGTTGGGCGGCGATGACGGCCGGACGCTGTTCATCCTGACCGCCGCGGCCCTGGACGGCGCGGAGGCCGCCGCGCCGACCGGCAAGATCCTCGTCGCGCAGGTCGACAGCCCGCACGCCGGACGGCCCTAGGCTAGGCGCCCAATAGCCTGGCGGCCCGCGGCGCGAAGTAGGTGATGACCCCCGCGGCGCCGGCGCGCTTGAAGGCCCCAAGGCTCTCCATGATCGCCCGCTCTTCGTCGAGCCAGCCGTTCTGGGCGGCGGCCATCAGCATGGCGTACTCGCCGCTGACCTGGAAGGCGAAGGTCGGCATGGCGAAGGCGTCGACCACCTGGCGCACGATGTCGAGGTACGGCATCCCCGGCTTGACCATCACCATGTCGGCCCCCTCGGCGATGTCGAGGGCGACCTCGCGCAGGGCCTCGGCGTGGTTGGCCGAGTCCATCTGGTAGGTCTTCTTGTCGCCGGGGTTGTCGACCGAGCCCGTGCCGAGCTTCCCCGAGCCGATGGCCTCGCGGTAGGGGCCGTAGAAGGCCGACGCGTACTTGGCGGCATAGGACATGATCATCACGTCCTGCAGGCCCTCGCTCTCCAGCGCCTGCCGGAGCGCGCCGCAGCGGCCGTCCATCATGTCGCTGGGCGCCAGGATGTCGCAGCCGGCCTTGGCCTGCATGATCCCCTGGGCGACCAGGGCCTCGATGGTCGGGTCGTTGAGAATCCTGCCGTTCTCGATCAGGCCGTCGTGGCCGTGGTCGGTGAAGGGGTCGAGCGCCACGTCGCACATGATGCCGACCTCGGGCGCGGCGTCCTTCATGGCCTTGATGGCGCGCGGGATCACCCCGTCGGCGTCGTGGGCGAGCGAGCCCCGGGCGTCCTTCTTGCCGCCGTCGATGTGCGGGAAGATGGCGATGGCCGGGATGCCGAGCGTCCGCGCTTCCTTGGCGGCTGCGGCGCAGTCCTTGACCGACAGGCGGCTGACGCCCGGCATGGAGGCGACCGGGATCTGGCCTTCCCCCTCGTGCACCACCATCGACCAGATCAGGTCCGACGGCGTCAGCACGGTCTCGCGGACCAGGCGGCGGACCCAGTCGGCCTGGCGCAGGCGGCGCAGACGCAGGGCGGGGTAGGCGGCGAGGGGCGCTTTGCTCATGGTTCGCGCCTTTGCACCCGCAAGCCCGCCCGGCGCAACCATCGTTTTGACCTGCGCCCGCGGCTGGGGGCTAATGGCGGTGAGCGGGGAGGGCGGCCATGCAACCAAATCGTCGGGGATTTCTGGGTTTCGCAGGCGCGGGGTTGGGCGCGGCCTGGTCCGCGCCCGTCTTCGGCGCGGGGTCCGATGCGCCCGATCTCTTGGTGCTGAACGCCAAGGTCTACACCGTTGACGGCAAGACGCCGCGCGCCCAGGCCTTCGCGGTCCGGGCCGGCCGGTTCGTCGCGGTGGGCTCCAGCGACGACATGCGCGCGCTGGCGGGGCCCCGGACCCAGACCTTCGACGCCCAGGGGGCGACCGTCACGCCCGGCTTTATCGACTGCCACAACCACGCGCCGGGCGAGACGCTGCTCTACGACGTGCTGGTGGGCAATCCGTTCGAGGTCGAGTTCGTCACCATCGACAGCATCGTCGAGAAACTGCGCGCCCGGGCCCAGACGCTGCCGCCCGACACCTGGGTCCGCGGCGAGTTCTTCGACGACATCAAGGTCAAGGACGGGCGCCTGCTCAACGTCCACGACCTCGACAAGGTGTCGACCACCCAGCCGGTCGGCGTGCGCCACCGCGGCGGCCACACCATGTTCTACAACTCCAGGGCCTTCGCCATGGCGGGGATCACCAAGGCGACCCCGAACCCGCCGGGCGGCACCTACGACAAGGGCCCCGACGGGGAGCTCAACGGCCGTGTGACCGACCTGGCGAGCGCGCCGATCGAGAGGATCGGCCTGCGCCAGACCTTTTCGCCGGAAGAGGCCGCGCGGCGCGGACGCGACGGCCAGGCGCACATGTCCAAGCAGTTCGTGCGTTACGGCCTGACCAGCGTGCATCACGAGGGCGGCGATCTCAGCGCGCTGCAGGACGTCCGCGCGCGCGGCGACCTCAAGCACCGGGTGAGTTACGAGCCGCAGGCGCTGGTCATGGAGGCGATGATCCGCTCGGGCCTGCAGACCGGCTTCGGCGATGAGTGGATCAAGCTGGGCGCGACCTCCGAGCACCTGGTCGATGGCTCGTTCTCGGAACGCACCATGGCCATGAGCCATCCCTACGCCGGGGTCTCGCCGCCCTATTTCGGCAACCTCACCGAAACGCCGGAGGTGCTGAACGCCTGGATCGAGCGGGTGCACCGCGCCGGGATCGATGTGAACTGCCACGCCAACGGCGACGTGGCGATCGACCGGGTGCTGACAGCCGTGGAGCGCGCCCAGAAGCTCTATCCCCGGCCGGGCGCGCGGCCGAAGATCACCCACTGCACGCTTCTCAACCCTTCGCTGATCGCGCGGATCAAGGCGGCGGGCGTCGTGCCGGCGGTGTTCTCGACCTACGCCTACTACAACTCCGACAAGTTCCCGTTCTACGGCGAGGCCACGATCCGCCAGGCCATGTGCTTCCGTGACCTGCTGGACGCCGGCGTGCCGGTCTGCGCCGGCTCCGACTTCAACCCGGGCCCGTTCTCGCCGCTGATGGCGATGCAGGCGATGGTCACGCGCAAGGGCTGGGACGGCAAGACCTGGGGCGCGAACCAGAAGATCACCGTCGACGAGGCGCTGCGGGTCAACACCCTGAACGGCGCCTACGCCAGCCATGAGGAGGGCCTCAAGGGCTCGATCACGCCCGGCAAGCTCGCCGACTATGTGATCCTCGCCGACGACCCGCACACCGTCGATCCGGACAAGATCAAGGACATCAAGATCCTGCGCACCGTGACCGGCGGGACGGTGATGTATCAGGCCTGATTGGCGTCACGCGGCGATTGACAGGCGCGGCGACGCGCGCTGACTCCGCCCTCATGGATTTCACCCTCACCGACGACCAGCGGGCCATCGAGGACGCCGCGCGCGCCTTCGCCGCCGCCGAGCTCGCGCCCCATTCCGCGCGCTGGGACGCCGAGAGCTATTTCCCCGTCGATGTGCTCAGGAAGGCCGCCGAGCTGGGGTTCGCGGGCCTCTATGTGCAGGAGGACGTGGGCGGCTCGGCGCTGAGCCGGCTCGACGCCTCGATCGTCTTCGAGCAGTTGAGCTATGGCGACGTCTCGACGGCGGCCTTCATCTCGATCCACAACATGGCGAGCTGGATGATCGACCGGTTCGGCGCCGACGAGTTGCGCCGCAAATACCTGCCGCGGCTGACCACCATGGAGCTGATCGCGTCTTATTGCCTGACCGAACCGGGGTCCGGCTCGGACGCCGCAGCCTTGAAGACCACGGCGCGGCTGGACGGCGACCACTACGTCCTGAATGGGTCCAAGGCCTTCATCTCCGGCGCCGGGACCTCGGACGTCTACGTGGTGATGGTCCGCACCGGCGGGCCGGGACCCAAGGGCGTCTCGGCGCTGGTGGTGGAGAACGGGATGCCGGGGCTGTCGTTCGGCGGGCAGGAAAAGAAGATGGGCTGGAAGTCGCAGCCCACGGCGCAGGTCAATTTCGACGACTGCCGCGTGCCGGTGGAAAACCGCATCGGCGGGGAGGGCGAGGGGTTCCGCTTCGCCATGGCGGGCCTCGACGGCGGGCGGATCAACATCGCGTCGTGCTCACTGGGCGGCGCGGGCCTGGCGCTCGACACGGCCAAATCGCACCTGGAGACCCGCAACCAGTTCGGAAATCCCTTGAAGGACTTCCAGGGCCTGCAATGGCGCCTGGCCGACATGGCGACCGACCTGGAGGCGGCGCGGCTGATGGTGCGGCGCGCGGCCAACGCGCTGGACAACCGCGACCCGCAGGCGACCAAATACTGCGCCATGGCCAAGCGGCTGGCCACCGACACCGGCTTCGAGGTGGCCAACCAGGCCCTGCAGCTGCACGGCGGATACGGCTATCTGGCCGACTTCCCGCTGGAGCGGATCGTGCGCGACCTGCGCGTCCACCAGATCCTGGAAGGCACCAACGAGATCATGCGGGTGATCACGGCCCGAGAGTTGTTCAGACAATGAAGCTGTTCCGGCAATGAGTGACGAACCTGAAGTCATCACCCGCGTCGAGGGCAAGGTCGGCCGGATCACCCTGAACCGGCCGCAGGCGCTGCATGCGCTCACCAGCAACATGATCGCCCTGATGACCCAGGCCCTGCTGGCCTGGATCGACAATCCGGGCGTGCGGCTGGTGCTGATCGACCATTCGGGCGAGCGCGGCTTCTGCGCCGGCGGCGACATCCGCATGCTGGCCGAGAGCGGGGCCGGTGATGGGCGCGAGGCCCGCGAATTCTTCTTCACCGAGTACCGGCTGAACAGCCTGCTCCACGACTACCCCAAGCCTCTGGTGGCGATCATGGACGGGATCACCATGGGCGGCGGCGTGGGGCTTTCGCGGCCCTGTCGCTACCGCGTGGCGACCGAGCGCACGACCTTCGCCATGCCGGAAACCGGCATCGGGCTTTTCCCCGACGTCGGCGGCGGCTGGTACCTGTCGCGGATGAGCGACCACATCGGGCTTTGGCTGGCGTTGACCGGGGCCAGGATCAAGGCGGCGGACTGCGAACTCACCGGCCTCGCCACCGACTATGTGGAGAGCTCCCAGCTTCCGGCGCTGAAGGCGGCGATCCTGGCGGAGCCGAGCGCCATCGAGACCATCCTGACCGAGTTCGAGGGCGACGCCGGCCGTCCGCCCCTGGCGGCGCATCAGGACGAGATCGCCCGGCTGTTCGCCGGGGACAGCGTCGAGGCCATCGCCGCGAACCTGAAAGCCGCCGACACCGACTGGGCGCGGGAGCAGCTGGCGGTGCTGGCCACCAAGTCGCCGCAGACCATGAAGGTCGCCTTCCGCCAGCTGAAGCTCGGCGGCGCCATGACCCGGTTCGCCGACAACATGGCCATGGAGTACCGGATCGGCGCGCGGGTCGTGCAGCGGCACGACTTCCTCGAAGGCGTGCGCGCGGTGATCGTCGACAAGGACAACGCGCCGAAATGGGACCCGCCGACGCTGGAAGCGGTCAGCGAAACGCTGATCGACGGCATTTTCGCGCCCCTGCCTTCCACTGAGGAGTGGACGCCCTTACCTTGACGTCAGGGCGGTTTCCAAACGGGCCGCCATCGGGAGGACGACGAATGAAATCCAAGCTGCTTGCCGCGGCCGCACTGGCCGTGATCGCGACCGCGGGCCTTGCCTACGCCAAGCCGGACGCCAACCAGATGGCTGCGGTGGCCGACAAGGGCCGGCCCGAGGCCGACACCAAGCGCGACGCCGACCGCAAGCCGGCCGAGATGCTGGAATTCGCCGGCGTGAAGCCGGGCCAGACCGTCGTCGATATGCTGCCGGGCGGCGGCTATTTCACCCGCCTGTTCTCCAAGGCCGTGGGCGCCAAGGGAACCGTCTATGCCGTGAGCGGCCCGCCGCGCCCGGCCACCGATCCGGCCAAGCCGCCGCCGCCCCCGGCCATCGACGTCCTGGCCGCCGACGCCAACTATTCCAACGTCAAGTCGATCCACCAGCCGCTGCAGAACGGCCTGTCGGTTCCGACGCCCGCCGACGTGATCTGGACCTCGCAGAACTATCACGACGTCAAGAACATCGCGGGCGTCGACATGCTGGCCTTCGACAAGGCGATCTACAATTCGCTGAAGCCGGGCGGCGTGTTCATCGTCCTCGACCACGTGGCCAATGCGGGCGATCCGAGCTCGACCAAGACCCTGCACCGCATCGACCCGGCGGTGGTGAAGGCGGAGGTGACCGCCGCGGGCTTCAAATACGAGGGCGAGAGCACCGTCCTGAAGAACCCGGCCGATGACCACACCAAGGGCATTCGCGACGGCTTCTCCCAGGGCCAGACGGATCAGTTCGTCTACAAGTTCCGCAAGCCCAAGTAAGTCTCAGTACCCAAGAGGATTTTCATGACCCGCATCGCCTTTATCGGCCTTGGCAACATGGGCGGCGGCATGGCCGCCAACCAGGCCAAGGCGGGTCATGAGGTCCTGGCGTTCGACCTGTCGAAGGCCGCGCTGGAGAAGGCGGTCGGCGCGGGCTGCGTCGCCGCCGGCTCGGCCGCCGAGGCGGTGAAGGCCGCCGACGCGGTGATCACCATGCTGCCGGCCGGCCAGCACGTCCGCGCCGTCTATGCGAACGAGATCATCCCGAACGCAAAGCCCGGCGCCTTGATGATCGACTGCTCGACGATCGACGTGGAAAGCGCCCGCGCGGTGGCCAAACAGGTGAGCGACGCCGGCTTCCGCTTCGCCGACGCCCCGGTCTCCGGCGGCCAGGCGGGCGCCGAGGCCGGCACGCTGGCCTTCATGGTCGGCTGCGCCGAGGCCGATTTCGCCGCGGTGGAGGCGCTGATCGGGCCGATGTCGCGGATCACCATCCGCGCCGGCGACCACGGCGCGGGCCAGGCGGCCAAGATCTGCAACAACATGGTGCTGGGGGCGACGATGATCGCCACCTGCGAGGCTTTCGCGCTGGCCGAGAAGCTGGGGCTGGACGCCGAGCGGTTCTTCGAGATCGCGTCGAAGTCCTCCGGCCAGAGCTGGAGCCTGACCAGCTACTGCCCCTGGCCGGGGCCGGTCCCGGCGGCGCCGTCGAACCGCAACTACGAGGGCGGATTCGCCACCGCCATGATGCTGAAGGACCTGAAGCTGGCGCAGGAGGCCGCGGCCAAGGCCGGCGCGGCGACCCCGCTGGGCGCCCAGGCCGAGGGGCTCTACGCCCTGTTCGACCGCCTCGGCGGCGGGGGCAAGGACTTCTCGGCCATACTGGAGCTTTTCAGGGGCCATGCCCCGGCTTAAGACTCAGCCTAACTAACCGCCGTTCACGAATTTTCAGCCGTCCGTGACGAAAGGTCGTCAACCGCGACCGCCCGTCTTATGGACAACTAAGGCCATCGGCGCCAAAACCGAGGCCGCATCAGAGGGAACCGGCCGCCCGCGCGAGCTCAATCGATCGCGGGACCCGGGATTGGACGTCGATGGATTACCGCGCCGCGTTTCAGCAAGCCGTTGAAAAGGTCCGCGCCGAGGGCCGCTACCGGGTCTTCGCCGACCTGAAGCGCCATCGTGGCCAGTTCCCCCGCGCCACCTGGACCAAGGCCGACGGCTCGGAAGCCGACGTCACCGTCTGGTGTTCGAACGACTATCTCGGCCAGGGCCAGAACCCGGTCGTCCTGGACGCAATGCACAGGGTGTTGGATGAGGCCGGCTCCGGCTCGGGCGGCACGCGCAATATCTCCGGCACGACCCACTATCATGTGGAGCTGGAGCGCGAGCTCGCCGACCTTCACCAGAAGGAAGCGGCGCTGCTGTTCACCTCGGGCTACGTCTCCAACGAGGCGTCGCTCTCGACCCTGCACAAGATCCTCCCCGGTCTGGTGATCTTCTCCGACGCGCTGAACCACAACTCGATGATCAGCGGCATCCGCGCGCACAAGGGCGAGAAGCACATCTTCCGCCACAACGATCTCGAGCACCTGGAAGAGCTGCTGGCCGCCACGGACCCGGCGCTGCCGAAGCTGATCGCCTTCGAGAGCGTCTACTCCATGGACGGCGACGTGGCCGACATCCCGGCCACCGTGGCGCTGGCCAAGAAGTACGGCGCCATGACCTACATCGACGAGGTCCATGCGGTGGGCATGTACGGCCCGCGCGGCGCGGGCGTCGCCGAGCGCGACGGGGCGATGGCCGACATCGACATCATCGAAGGCACGCTGGGCAAGGCGTTCGGCGTGATGGGCGGCTATATCGCCGCCGACGCGGTGATCTGCGACGCGATCCGCAGCTACGCCGACGGCTTCATCTTCACCACCTCCATCCCGCCGGCGCTGGCCGCGGGCGCGGTGGCCTCGATCCGCTATCTGAAAGAGCACAACGAGATCCGCGAGGCCCACCAGGAGCGCGCGGCCTCGCTGAAGGAACGCCTGACCAAGGCCGGCCTGCCGGTGATGCCCAGCGTCTGCCACATCGTGCCGGTGCTGGTGGGCGACGCGGTCCACTGCAAGATGATCAGCGACATCCTGCTGGAAGAGCACGGCATCTACGTCCAGCCGATCAACTATCCGACCGTGCCGCGCGGGACCGAGCGTCTGCGCTTCACCCCGTCACCGGCCCACACGGACGAGATGATGGACAAGCTGGTGGCCGCCCTGGAAGAGCTCTGGGTCCACTGCAACATCCAGCGCGTCGGCGGCGTGGCCGCCTAAGCCCAAAGCGGCGACGACGCCTTCATGAAGCGCAGGTAGTAAACGACCCGGGCGACGTCCTGGCCCGCCTTGTCGGCCACCAGCACCTCGTACCAGGCGTTCTCGGTCTTCGGGCTCTCGGTGAGCTTCAGCATCTTGGTGCGGGCGACATAGTCGACGCCGGCCCTGAGCGGACCGGCGAGCGCCTGCGTCTCCAGAGCCCCGAACAGACCCACCGACGTCCCCGCCTTGCCGACCGTATGCTTGCGGACCTGGTGCGTGAGGCGGATCAGATGCGAGGGCGGCAGGACCAGGCCGTCGCGATAGGCGGGCAGGGGCTCGGTGAGCGTTTCCAGCGATTTCAGCAGATGCTCGGCCTCGACGCGGACCGGGATGTCCCTGTGCTCCTCGCCGACGGCGATCTGGCCCAGGATGCGCAAGGATCCCGGCGCGGCCGGCGCCTGGCTCTCGATGCGCTTGCTGAGTTCCGACCGCGCGTCGGGGCCCAGGCTGGCGGTTCCCTCGCAGATCTGGTCGCCCGGAACGTCGTGCATGGTCAGCCGTGCGCGCTCAGCGCCGGCCTCGACCGTCGCCTGCACGGGCTCCCCGTCGGTGGTCGCCTTGGTGAAGTAGAGCGACATGCCGCCGGTCGCGAACCAAGCCTCGCCATAGAGCTCCAGGAGGCCCGGCGCGAACTGGTCCATGTGGATCGAGCCGGCCACAGTGCCGCCCCGGAAGCCCAGCTTTGACGCGGTGGCGTCGTCGTGGATCGAGCCCTTCACCTCGGCGGCGGAATTACGGGGCGAGCGGAATTCGCTGGTCCAGACCAGCCCTTCGGCGACCGACATGTGCGTTTCTCCCACCTTCGTTTTGCCGAAGGCTACGCCCGTGCGCCCCGGCGGGAAAGCGGGCGCTACTTACGGCGCCGCACGCCGCGGCCAAGGCCGATCTGCTTGGCGAAGTCGGAGCGGCGCGCGGCATAGGCCGGGGCGACCATCGGATAGTCGGCGGCGAGGCCCCAGCGCTTGCGGTAGTCGTCCGGGCTCATGTTGTAGCGCGAGCGCAGGTAGCGCTTGAGCATCTTCAGCTTCTTGCCGTCCTCCAGGCAGACGATGAAGTCGTGCTGTACGCTGCGGCCGATCGTGACGGCGGGCTTGGGGCGCTCCTCGGCGACCGCGACGACATCTCCCGAAAGGCTCAGCAGCGCCTGGTGCACGGTGCGGATGACGTCGGGCAGGGCCTCGGCAGGGACGGCGTTGCGGCTGACGAAGGCGGCGACGATGCCGGTCCCCAACCTCATCAGGTCTTCGCCCGAAGGCCCTTCCGGGTCTGGCGCAACGCTCATGCAAGTCCCCCACTGTTTTGGCGCACACAAGGCCCGCGGCGACGGAACCCGCGCGGCCGGTCAGGGTTCAACGCCGGTTCTGAACGTTTGTTCCCGCCGGGTGGCTTTCAGACGTTCTGTGAGCTTTTCGCGGGAACAGCCGGTGGAGGCTGCGCGGGTTTGGGGGTAAAGAGCGCTCTCCGCCGGTCTCAGAGAATCGTCAGCCCGAAAGGCGCCGCCCTTGACGCTCCGCATGCAGTCTCAGTCGCTCTCCGCCAGTTCCGCCGCCGCCGACGGCTTCTTCGGACAGGGCGTCGCCGAGGGGGACCCGGCCGTATCGCAGATCCTGGATGCCGAGCTGAAGCGCCAGCAGGACCAGATCGAGCTGATCGCGTCGGAGAACATCGTCTCGCGCGCCGTCCTGGATGCGCAGGGGAGCGTGCTGACCAACAAGTACGCCGAAGGCTATCCGGGCAAGCGCTACTACGGCGGCTGCGAGGTGGTGGACGAGGTGGAACTGCTGGCCATCGAGCGGGCCAAGCAGCTGTTCGGCTGCGAATACGCCAACGTCCAGCCGCACTCCGGCAGCCAGGCGAACCAGGCGGTGTTCATGGCGACCATGACGCCGGGCGACACCTTCATGGGCATGAACCTGGACCACGGCGGCCACCTGACCCACGGCAAGAGCGTCAACCAGTCGGGCAAGTGGTTCAATCCGGTGGCCTATGGCGTGCGGATGCAGGACCACCTGATCGACTACGAACAGGCCTGGGAGGTGGCGCGCGAACACAAGCCCAAGGTGATCATCGCCGGCGGGTCGGCCTATTCGCGGGCCATCGACTTCGAGCAGTTCCGCGCCATCGCCGACGAGGTCGAGGCGCTCCTGATGGTCGACATCGCCCACTACGCGGGCCTGGTGGCGGGCGGGGTCTATCCGAACCCGTTCCCCCACGCCCACATCGTCACCACCACCACGCACAAGACCCTGCGCGGCCCGCGCGGCGGCATGATCCTGACCAACTCGAAGAAGTGGAACCAGAAGATCAACTCGGCGGTGTTCCCCGGGCTGCAGGGCGGCCCGCTGATGCACGTGATCGCCGCCAAGGCCGTGGCCTTTGGCGAGGCCCTGCGGCCGGAGTTCAAGGTCTATGCGAGGAACGTGATCGAAAACGCCCGCGCGCTGGCCGACAGCCTACAGAGCGCCGGCTTCAAGATCGTCTCCAACGGCACCGACAGCCATCTGATGCTGGTGGACCTGACGCCGAAGAACGTCTCCGGCGCCGACGCCGAGATCGCCCTGGAGCGCGCCGGGATCACCACCAACAAGAACTCGATCCCCGGCGACCCGCTGCCGGCCATGCAGACCTCGGGCTTGCGGGTCGGCTCGCCGGCCGGCACGACGCGGGGCTTCGGCCCGGCGGAGTTCCGCCAGGTGGGGACCTGGATCGGCCAGGTGCTCGACGGTCTGAAGGCCGGCGGCGACAATTCCGCCGTCGAGCAGAAGGTCCGCGGCGAGGTCCTGGCCTTGACGGCGCGCTTCCCTATCTACAACGGATAGGGTTTGCTTCAGCCCAAGGGGGCTAGATCATGCGCTGTCCGTTCTGCGGTCACGCCGAAAGCCAGGTGAAGGACAGCCGTCCGTCGGAAGACGGCGCGGCTATTCGCCGTCGCCGGCTCTGTCCCGAATGCGGTGGCCGCTTCACCACCTTCGAGCGCGTGCAGCTGCGCGAACTGACCATCCTGAAGCGGTCGGGCCGTCGCACGCCCTTCGAGCGCGACAAGCTCGCCCGCTCGATCTCGGTGGCGATCCGCAAGCGGCCGATCGATCCGGAGCGGGTGGAGCGGATGATCTCCTCGATCGTGCGGCAGCTGGAGAGCATGGGCGAGACGGAGCTGCCGTCGTCGGCCGTGGGCGAGCTGGTGATGAAGCAACTGAAGGCGCTCGATGACGTGGCCTATGTCCGCTACGCCTCCGTCTACCGCGACTTCCGCGAAACCGAGGACTTCGCCAAGTTCCTGGGCGAGGAGGGGCTGACCGAGGTCGCCGAGGACTAGGCGTGGCGGTCACCCTGAAGCTCGCCACGTCGCTGGACGGCCGTATCGCCACGGCGGGCGGCGAGAGCCGCTGGATCACCGGGGCGAAGGCGCGGGAGGCGGTGCATTGCCTGCGCGCCGAGCACGATGCGGTGCTCGTCGGCATCGAGACGGCGCTCGCCGACGATCCGGAGCTGACGGTTCGGCTGCCGGGATATGCCGGCGCCCAGCCGGCGCGGGTGGTTCTGGACAGCCGCCAGCGCCTGCCGCCCGACGGCAAACTTGCAAGAACCGCGCGCGAGATTCCGACCTTTGTCGTCGCGACCGGCGAGCCGGATGCAGCCCTGGTGGCGGCCGGCGTGCGGGTGTTGACCGTGCGCGCGGTTGGCGAAGACCGGCCGGAGCTGAAGACGGTCGTCGAGAGCCTGGCGGCGGAAGGCCTGCATCGGCTGTTCGTCGAGGGCGGCGGCCAGGTGGCGGCGAGCTTCCTGCGTTGCGGCCTGGTCGACAGGCTGGAATGGTTCCGGGCCCCGATCCTGATCGGCGGCGAGGGGCGGCCGGGCGTCGGCGCCTTGGCGGTTGCGGCCTTGGCGCAGGCGCCCCATTTCCGGCGCACGGAAACCCGCGAGGTCGGCGACGACCTCTGGGAACGCTACGCGAGGGGCTGAATGTTCACGGGAATCGTCACCGATGTGGGGCGTGTACGCAGCGTGCGCGAGACCAACCGCGACCGCCGGTTCGAGATCGAGACGGCGTTCGACCTCGCGACGATCGACATCGGCGCCTCAATCAGCCACGCGGGCTGCTGCCTGACGGTGGTCGAGAAGGGCCCGGACTGGTTCGCGGTGGAGGTTTCGGGCGAGACCCTGTCGCTGACCACGCTGGACGGCTGGCGGGAGGGGCGGCGGATCAATCTGGAGCGCGCCGCCCGCGTGGGCGACGAGCTCGGCGGCCACATTGTCTCCGGCCACGTGGACGGGATCGGCGAGGTGCTGTCGGTGGCGAGCGAAGGCGGCTCGCACCGGGTGCGGATCCGGGCGCCGCGGCCACTGCACCGGTTCATCGCGCCGAAGGGGTCGATCACGGTCGAGGGCGTGTCGCTGACGGTCAACGAGGTGGAGGACGACGTCTTCGGCGTGAACCTGATCCCGCACACCTGGGACGTGACGACTCTGGGTGAGCTGAAGGCCGGGTCGCGCGTGAACCTGGAGATCGACATGCTGGCGCGCTATCTCGCGCGCTTTCAAGAAACGGCCTAAGGCTGCGCCACACACGCTGAAGGGCCTCTCGATGAGTGAAGACCAAGTCCGCATCCTGATCGTCGAGGCGCGGTTCTATTCCGACCTGGCCGACGAGCTGCTGAAGGGCGCGCAGGATGCGCTTGAGGCGTTCGGGGCCGCCTATGACGTGGTGACGGTGCCGGGCGCGCTGGAGATCCCGGCGGCGATCGCCCTCGCCGAGGAGGGCGGCCGCTACGACGGCTATGTGGCGCTGGGGACGGTGATCCGCGGCGAGACCTATCATTTTGAAATCGTCGCCAATGAATCGGCGCGCGGCCTGATGGATCTCTCGGTCAACAAGATGCTTTGCCTGGGCAACGGCATCCTGACGGTCGAGGACGAGGCGCAGGCCTGGGCGCGGGCGCGGGCCAGCGAAGGCGACAAGGGCGGCGGCGCGGCGCGTGCGGCCCTGACGATGATCGCGCTACGCCAGCAATTGCTGATCGGCCTCTAGGGTGAGCGTTCCCCCCAAGCAGGCCCGTTCCGTCGCGCGGCTGGCGGCCGTCCAGGCGCTCTATCAGATGGAGGTCTCCAGCGTGGGCGCGGAAGCGGTGATCCGCGAATTCGCCGAGCACCGCTTCGACCGCAGCGCCGAGGAAGACGACGCGCCGCTGGCCACCGCCGACGAGGCCTTCTTCGCCGACCTGGTGCGCGGCGTCGTGGAGCATCAGAAGGCGGTGGACGCGGCGGTCGCCAAGAAGCTTGCCACCGGCTGGCGGCTCGACCGCCTCGACGCCACGGCGCGCGCGATCCTGCGGGCCGGCGCCTATGAGCTGATCCATCGGCCCGACGTGCCGGTCGAGGTGGTGATCGACGAATATGTCGAGCTCGCCAAATCCTTCTTCGAAGGGCCGGAACCGGGGTTCGTGAACGGCGCCCTGGACGCGGTGGCGCAGGATGCCCGACGCTAAGCCGCCAGGTGAGGATGAATTCTCCGAAATCGCGCGGCTGTTCCGCCCGCTGACCGGCGGGGCGGCGGGCGCGTTCGACCTGATGGATGACGCGGCTGTCGTGCCGCAGCGGCCGGGCTTCGACCTGGTGGTCACCAAGGACGCCATCGTGGGTGGCGTGCATTTCCCGGTTGGCGAGGCGCCGGACCTGATCGCCCGCAAACTGGTGCGCGTGAACCTCTCCGACCTGGCGGCCAAGGCGGCCGAGCCGTTCGGCTGCTTCCTGGCGGTGGCCTGGCCCAAGGGGTTCAGCGCCGCGGACCGCGCGGCCTTCGCGCGGGGCCTGGGCGAGGACCTGAAGGCGTTCGGCGTCGCCCTGCTGGGCGGCGACACCGTCTCGACGCCGGGGCCGTTCACGGCGAGCCTGACCGCCCTGGGCTGGGTCCCGGAAGGGCGGATGGTGCGGCGCGCCGGCGCGCGGGTCGGGGACACCGTGGCGGTCAGCGGCACGATCGGCGACGGGGCGCTGGGGCTGGCGGCGGTTCAGGGCGAGATCGACGACGCGGACGGCTGGCTCGCTGGGCGCTATCGCCTGCCGACGCCGCGTCTGGACCTGCGCGAGACCCTGCGCGACCGGGCCACCGCCGCGGCGGACGTGTCCGACGGACTGATCGCCGACGCGGGCCATATCGGCGAGGCGAGCGGGGTCGGGATGCGGCTCGATCTCCACAGGCTGCCGGTGTCGAAAGCCGGGCGTCTTTGGCTGGATGCGCAGCCCGACCGCAATGCAGCCCTCCTGCGCCTGGCGGCCAGCGGCGACGACTACGAGGTCGTCTGCACGGTAGGCGGTCCCGCGCCAGAAGGTTTCACGGCCATCGGCGAGGTCGTCGCGGGTTCTGAAATCGAGGTCTTCGCGGGCCCCTCGAAACTTGACGCCGTACATAAAGGCTGGCGGCACGTCTGAGGCGGAACCTCAATCAGGACTGAGGGTTGCGGGAGCGGGACCTTAACCGCAGAGACCGCCATGACCGCCGCCGTACATCTGCTGTCCCTCGCCACCGCCACGCCGCCGAACGTTCTCGATCAGGATGACGTGGTCGAGGCCGCGACCCAGATCTTCAGCGCCCGTTTCCCGGCGTTCGAGCGGATGACGCCGGTGTTCCACCACGCCGGCGTCCGCGCCCGCCAGATGGCGAGGCCGATCGACTGGTATCTCAAACCGCGCACCTGGCCCGACCGCGCCCAGGTCTATGATGAGGTGGCGCTGGACCTGTTCTGCGAAGCGGCGACGGCGGCGCTGGCGGAGGCGGGCCTGACCGGCGGCGACATCGACACCATCGTCACCGTCTCGACGACCGGCATCTCGACGCCGAGCCTCGAGGCCCGCGCCGTGACCCGGATAGGCTTTCGGAGCGACGCGGCGCGGGTTCCCGTGTTCGGCGTGGGCTGCGCGGGCGGCGTGACCGGCTTAAGTCTTGCCGCGCGGCTGGCCCGGGCGCAGCCCGGATCGACCGTGCTGCTGGTCTGCGTCGAACTCTGCTCGCTGGCCTTTCGGCTGGAGGACCTGACCCAGACCGACATCATCTCAACCGCGATCTTCGGTGACGGAGCGGCGGCCTGCGTGCTGTCGAGTGGCGCCGAAGGGTTCGCGGAGGTTACCGGCGCCGCCGAGCACACCTGGCCCGACACGCTGGACATCATGGGCTGGCGCGTGGACGCCACCGGCCTGGGCGTCGTCCTGGCCCGCGCTCTGCCGCCGTTCATCTCCAGAGAGATCAAGACGGCGATGGAGTCGATGTTGGCGCGCCAGGGCTTGGGCCTGGACGATGTCGACCGCTTCCTCTGCCATCCGGGCGGGATGAAGGTGATCGAGGCGATCGAAGGCGCCTTCGGCCTGGGGCAGGGCGCGCTGGATCTGGAGCGCGAGGTGCTGGCCGACCACGGCAACATGTCCTCGCCCACGGCGCTGTTCGTGCTGGACCGCGCGCGGCGGCGCGGCCTGCCCAGGCGCACGGTGCTCTCCGCCCTGGGCCCGGGTTTCACGGCCAGCACGGTGACCCTGGCGGCGGCATGATCCTTTCCATCGCCATCCTGGCCCTGGTGACGGCGCAGCGGCTGGGCGAGCTGGTGGTCGCCCAGCGCAACACGCGGCGGCTGCTGGCGCAGGGCGGCGTCGAGCGCGGGGCCGAGCACTATCCGCTGATGGTCCCTGCACGCCGCCTGGCTGGGCGGGCTCTGGACGCTCGCTTGGAACCGGCCGGCCAACCTCTGGTGGGTCATGGCCTATGCGCTGCTGGAGGTTCTGCGTGTGTGGGTCCTGACCTCCATCGGCCGGCGCTGGACCACGCGGATCATCGTCGTCCCGGGCGAGACCCTGGTGCGCAAAGGGCCCTACCGGCTGATCCCGCACCCGAACTACGCGGTCGTGGCCGGCGAGATCGCGGTGCTGCCGTTGGTCTTCGGCCTGACCGGCTATGCGGCAGTGTTTTCGGTCCTGAACGCCGCGATGCTGTGGCTGCGCATCGGCGCCGAGAACGCCGCTCTTGCGGACGCCACGTCGACGCAGACCTAACGCTGGACTTGCTTTGTGGAGCATGTTGCGGCTTTTGGCGCGTCCGCTGCGGTTTGCCGGCGGGCCCAAGGACCTCCCCAAAGATCGCCATGCCGTTTCCCGCCACCCATCCCGCCCTCGAGCGCGCGCTCGAGCAACAGGGCTATCTCGAACCGACGCCCGTACAGGCCGCCGTGCTGCGCGAGCCTGACGATCGCGATCTGCTGGTCTCGGCCCAGACCGGCTCCGGCAAGACCGTGGCGTTCGGCCTGGCGCTGGCCCGCGGCATCCTGGGGCAGGCGGAGCGGTTCGGGCGCGCCGAGGCGCCGCTCGCCCTGGTGATCGCGCCCACTCGCGAGCTCGCCCTGCAGGTCAGCCGCGAACTCACCTGGCTTTTCGCCCAGGCCGGGGCCCGCGTCGCCACCTGCGTCGGCGGCATGGATCCGCGCGCCGAGCGCCGCGCCCTGCAGGCCGGCGCCCATGTGGTGGTCGGAACCCCCGGCCGCCTGCGCGACCATATCGAGCGCGGCGCGCTCGACCTTTCGGCGCTGGAGGTCGTGGTGCTGGACGAGGCCGACGAGATGCTCGACCTCGGCTTCCGGGAAGACCTTGAAGAGATCCTCGATTCGACGCCCAAGGAACGCCGGACCCTCCTGTTCTCCGCGACCATCGCCAAGGAGATCGCCAACCTCGCGCGGCGCTATCAGAAGGACGCCGCCCGCATCGACACCCTGCGCCGCGACGAGGCGCACGGCGACATCGAATATCGCGCGATCCGCGTGGCGCCCGGCGAGATCGAGCACGCCGTGGTCAATCTGCTGCGTTATTTCGAGAGCCCCGGCGCCCTGGTGTTCTGCAACACCCGCGAGGCGGTGCGCCGGCTGCACAGTGCGCTGCGCGAACGCGGCTTCTCCGCCGTCGGCCTGTCGGGCGAGATGACCCAGAAGGAGCGGTCCGACGCCTTGCAGGCGCTGCGAGACGGCCATGCGCGGGCCTGTGTCGCCACCGACGTGGCCGCCCGCGGCCTCGACCTGCCGGACCTGGGTCTGGTCATCCACGCTGAGCTGCCGGTCAACAAGGCCGGTCTGCTGCACCGGAGCGGCCGCACGGGCCGGGCGGGCAAGAAGGGGACCTCGGTCCTGGTCGTCCCCTACAACAAGCGCCGGTTCGCCGAGCGGCTGCTGGACAGCGCCAGCATCGACGCCGGCTGGTCCGGCCCGCCGCTGGCCGACGAGATCCGCGCCAAGGACCAGCAGCGCCTGCTGGCCGACCCGATCCTGACCGAACCGGCGTCAGAGGAAGACCTCGCCCTGGCTCAGAAGATCCTGGCCGACAGCTCGCCGGAACTGGTGGCGACCGCGCTTATCCGCCTGCACCGCCAACGCCTGCCTGAGCCGGAGGACCTGTTCGACGACGTCCGCGAGACCGGCCAGACCATCCCTTCGGCCCGGCCGCAGCGTGGCGGCACGAACTACGATCCGATGCGGGAGGGCCCCGGTCCGTCCCGCGAGCCCCGTCCGGAAAGCGTCGGCGCCGAGTGGTTCCGCATGCCGATCGGGCGGCAGAACAACGCCGACCCCAAGTGGCTGATCCCGCTGATCTGCCGTCTGGGCCATGTCACCAAGAAGGACATCGGCCAGATCCGCATCTTCGACCGCGAGACCAAGTTCGAAATCATCGCCGAGACGGAAGCCCGCTTCCGCCAGGCGGTGAAGGGCGCGGCCGAGGGCGATATCCGCATCGAGCCCGCCGCCGCCCCGCCGGCCGCCGACCGTCCGCGCGGGCCGCGCCCCGACCGTCCGCCGCACACAGGACCGCGGCCGCAGATCTCGCCGCGCCCCAATGGGCCGAGGCCCCCGCCAGCGGGCAAGTTCGTGAGAAAGCCCGGGGGCAAGCCGAAGCGGAAGCCCAACGCGCCCAGCTAGCGCGCGGCCGCCTGCCGCTGCCCAGGAATGTCGAAGAAGCCGACGATGCTCTTGATGCGGCCGGCTGCGTCGTAGGTCACAACATCGTAGCCGTGCATGATCAGCCCGCCCTTGGGATCGGTCATCGACCATCTGGCCAGGCCGTGATCGGCCCAAAGCAGCTGATCGTCGAGGCGCAGGCCGACGCCGGGGCTCTGATGCTGGAACCGGGCGATCATGGCGTCGACGCCGGCGACGCCCTCGGCGCGGACCGAGGCGTCCTGGTAGGTCATGCCGGGCGCCAGGGCGTCCTTCAGGAGCTGCTGACGCGCGCCGTCGGAGGTCGCTTGCCAGGCGTTGGTGTAGCCTTGGAAGGCGGCCTGCTGCTGCGAGCGGTCGGGCGCATCCGCCGCCCAGGCCGGAGCCGCCGCCGCCAGCAGGCCCAGCACCGCCAGCGCGGGGGCGAAACAACGGCGGGATGTCGAAGAGCTTTTGGGTTTGTGGATGTCCATGCCGCCCCCAGCGGTTCACTGGCGGCGACGGTAGGCGGACTCGCCGGGCCTTGGCTAGGCCGGCCGCGGCGCGCTCGCCGGGTTCAGCTGCGCCTGTGACAGGTCGAAGCGCACCTGGGAGCGGCCGAAGTCCAGGGAGACGGTGTCGAACTGGGTGAGCAGGTCCATGCCGATCACGAGGGCGGGCGTTTCCTTCAGGCCCCAGAGTTCGAAGACGTGCATGTCGGCCCAGACCGTCGGCACATTGCCCAGCTGCAGCCCGCCCAGCCGCAGGAACGGCAGGTAGATCAGCTCGCCCGAGAAGGACTCGCCGATCACGGTCTCCAGGTTCACGCGCCGGTAGGTGTCGTCGCGCTGGGTGTGGCGGTTGAAGTCGGAAACCAGCGCCCTCAGCGCGCTGTTGCAGATGGTCATCTGCGACCCGGAATCGATCATGGCGCTGATGCGCCGGCCGGAAAGATCGGCGTCGACGATGGTCAGCTGGCCGTCGCTGCGCCGCGCCGGCACAACCGCCACGCCTTCGCGCGAGACGTCACTGTGCGAGCGGGTGATCGACAGGCTCCTGGTCTTGAAGCCCAGCTCCAGCCGCTGGCCCTTCAGCCAGTCGACGCCGAGCACCCCGTCCAGCCCCGCTTCCAGGGGGAGGGAGGCCGCGCGCACCGAGCGGCGGCTACGCTCGCCCACCTGCAGCTTTTCGATCAGGACGCCCGGCCGCTCGCGCACGCCGACCACCGTATGCACCCGCGCCGGTTCGGTCGCGGCGAGCGCCAGGCGCTGGGCGAGGTCGCGGGAGATGCAGGAGGTGTTGGCCCCGGTGTCCATGAGGAATTGGAACGGCCCCTGACCGTTGACCGTCACCGGCGCCAGCATGTGCTCGAAGCCGTCGCGGCCGGTCCCAAGTTCGGTCGGCGTCTCCTCGGCCGACGCCGGCGGCGTCGGCGTCTGTGCAAAGGCGCGGTCGAGCGGCGTCGCGGCGCTTCCCAGGGCGATCAAACCCGCGGCGGCCTGACGGCGGCTAAGACGCATGGCGCGGAATCCTCCGGGTCTTCTCTTTCAGCTTAGCATCTTGGCGGTCGCGTTCGCCCCTCAACCTTCCGGCAACCCGGCAGGCGCAAGCTCGCGGTCATGTTCAAGCGCCTGCTGATTCTCGCCGCGCCCCTGCTGGCCCTCGCCGGGCCGGGCCATGCGGCCGACGACAAGAAGCCCAAGGAGGTCGGCCAGTACGTCGACCTGCAGCCGGTGGGCCTGCCGATCGTCGTCGACGGGCGGCTGGTGAACTATGTCTTCGTCTATGTGCGGGTGAACCTGCGGCCCAGCGCCGACGTGACCAAGGTGCGCGACAAGGAGCCAGCCTTCCGCGACGCCCTGGTGCGCGACGGGCACAAGACCCCCTTCGTGGTCGCCACCGACTGGCAGAAGCTGGACGAAGCCAAGCTGATCGCCGCGATGACCCGCGACGCCAGCGCCATCGCCGGACCGGGCATCGTGGCGTCGGTGGTGGTCACCTCGCAGACCCCGCAGAAGCATGTGATGCCACCGCGTCCCGCGCCGCCGGAGACGCCGTAAGCACGCACCCTGGGAGGCCGCCCGAGGCGCAGGTTGCGTGCGCGGGCCAACTTTGGCACTTTCCGCCCTCTCGTTCGGGGCGCTATGAGAGCGCGCCCTGAACATTTGGGGAAAAATGGGGCTGGGAGCGAGCCGGGGCCGTGCGCATCGCGCGGCGATCGATCCCCCTCCGCGCGATCGTAAAGGGGTGCGCACGACATGAGTTCTATCTTGATGCTGGTGATCGGGGCCGGCCTGCTGGCCGTGCTGTACGGCGCCGTGCAGACCGCTTCGCTGCTCCGGGCCTCGCCCGGCAATGCGAAGATGCAGGAAATCGCCGCCGCCATCCAAGAGGGTGCGCAGGCCTATCTGAACAAGCAGTACACCGCGATCGGCGTGGTGGGCGTGGTCATCCTGATCGCGGTCTTCTTCCTCATCGGTCCGCTGGCCGCAGCGGGCTTCGCCATCGGCGCGGTGCTGTCGGGCGCGGCGGGCTTCGTCGGCATGCTGATCTCGGTCCGCGCCAATGTGCGGACCGCGCAGGCGGCGTCGGAAGGCCTGGCCAAGGGCCTGTCGCTGGCGTTCCGCTCGGGCGCCATCACCGGCATGCTGGTGGCGGGCTTCGCGCTGATCGGCGTGGCCGGCTACTTCGCCCTGCTCACAGGCCCGCTGGGCCATGAGAACACCAGCCGCGAAGTGGTCGACTCCATGGTCGCGCTGGGCTTCGGCGCCTCGCTGATCTCGATCTTCGCGCGTCTCGGCGGCGGCATCTTCACCAAGGGCGCCGACGTCGGCGGCGACATGGTGGGCAAGGTCGAGGCCGGCATTCCGGAAGACGACCCCCGCAACGCCGCGACCATCGCCGACAACGTGGGCGACAACGTCGGCGACTGCGCCGGCATGGCCGCGGACCTGTTCGAGACCTACGCGGTGACCACGGTCGCCACCATGGTGCTGGCGGCGATCTTCTTCGCCAGCGCCGGGACCGAGGTCGTCACCAACATGATGCTGCTGCCGCTGGCCATCTGCGGCGTCTGCATCGTCACCTCGATCATCGGCACCTTCGCCGTGCGTCTGGGCAAGAACAACAACATCATGGGGGCCCTCTACCAGGGCCTGATCGTCACCGGCGTGCTGTCGGTGGGCGCGATCTACTGGGTGATGACCAAGTTGGTCACCACCACGCTGACGGTGGGGGACAAGTCCTTCGACGCCATGAGCCTGTTCTGGTGCGGGATCGCCGGCCTGGTGGTCACCGCCGCCATCGTGGTGATCACCGAATACTACACCGGCACGGGCTTCCGTCCGGTGAAGTCGGTGGCCAAGGCGTCCGTCTCCGGTCACGGCACCAACGTGATCCAGGGCTTGGCCATGTCGCTGGAATCCACCGCCCTGCCGGCGCTGACGATCATCGTCGGCATCATCGTCACCTATAACCTGGCGGGCCTGTTCGGCATCGCCATCGCCACCACCTCGATGCTGTCGCTGGCCGGCTTCATCGTGGCGCTGGACGCCTTCGGACCGGTGACGGACAACGCCGGCGGCATCGCCGAAATGGCCGGCCTGCCGCCGGAAGTGCGCGTCACCACCGACGCGCTCGATGCGGTCGGCAACACCACCAAGGCGGTGACCAAGGGCTATGCGATCGGCTCCGCCGGTCTCGGCGCCCTGGTGCTGTTCGCCTGCTACACCCAGGACCTGAAGTTCTTCGCCGCGACCGCCGCGCCGGGCAGCTTCTTCGACCAGCTGGGCCCGGTGGCCTTCGACCTCTCCAACCCCTACGTCGTGGTCGGCCTGCTGTTCGGGGGCCTGCTGCCCTTCCTGTTCGGCGGCCTCAGCATGACCGCTGTGGGCCGCGCCGCGGAATCGGTGGTGGAGGAAGTCCGCCGCCAGTTCCGTGAGAACCCCGGGATCATGACCGGCGAGGTGAAGCCGGAGTACGGCCGCGCCGTGGCCATCCTGACCCAGGCGGCGATCAAGGAAATGATCGTCCCCTCGCTGCTGCCGGTGCTCTCGCCCATCGTGCTGTTCTTCGTGATCCGCGCCATCGCCGGCAAGGTCGACGCCTTCGCGTCCGTCGGCGCCATGCTGATGGGCGTGATCGTCACGGGCCTCTTCGTCGCCATCTCGATGACCTCGGGCGGCGGCGCCTGGGACAACGCCAAGAAGCTGATCGAGGAAGGCCACTACGGCGGCAAGGGTTCGGAAGCCCACAAGGCGGCCGTGACCGGCGACACCGTCGGCGACCCCTACAAGGACACCTCGGGTCCCGCGGTGAACCCGATGATCAAGATCACCAACATCGTGGCTCTGCTGCTGCTGGCGGTCCTGGCCCACGGCGTGATCCACTAGGCGATCGGCTTAGGCCGAGACAGAAGCGCCCCGGAGAGCGATCTCCGGGGCGTTTTTGATTCTGGGAGTCATCCCTCCTCTTTAGGGGAGGGTGGCGAGGCGAAGCCGAGACGGGTGGGGAAGGGTGGGCCGGCGTGCTGAGTCCGCGCTTGAACGCGAGTCCCCCACCCTGATCGCTTCGCGATCTGTCCCTCCCCTAAAGAGGAGGGATGATTCTAATTCCGCCGGTCGCCGGGGCGGTTGCCGGGGACGCCTTCGTCCTGGTTGGGCAGGAAGCCGCCGCGGCCGACGTTACCGAGGATCTGTTCGAGGATGGTCAGCTCGCGGCCACGGGTGGGCGTCTCGCGGCCGTTGAAGGCCACGACCTTGCCGTCCTTCAGCGTCAGGCTGTTGACGCTCTCCACCAGCTCGGAGTCCTTGTTGAAGGTGATCTGCGTCACGTTGCGTGCGATCACCTCGGGCTTCTTGAAGGCCACGCGGGACTTCAGCTGGTTCATGTAGATCCAGGTGTTGGTGTCGAAGGCGCCCGTCGCCGAGGGCGAGCCCAGGCGGGTGCGGACCGTCGACTTGGTGTCGGTGCCGATCTTCACGTCCTTCGGGTCGGACTCGATGGCCTGGAAGCCGGAATAGTTGGTGACCGGGGCGCAGGCCGATAGGCCGGCGGCGGCCGGGATCAGCAGGGTGGCGGCCAGGGCGGCGAAGGCGGTTCGTGCGGTCATCGGAAGCTTGGAACCTGCTCTGTGCGCCAGTGGGTTTGATCGGACGGCTGTCCTGGGGCTTTGACCTATCGTCGCTCGCCCCTTAGTTCAATGCGGCTTTATGGAACGGATCGGGCGAAATCGAGGCGTCATGCTGCTGGACCGACTGTTCCGACCCCGCGCCGCGCAGGCGGCCGGCCGTGCGCTCTACGCCCGGGCGGTCGAGCAATCGCGCACGAGCGGCCTCTATGCCGACCTGGGCGCGCCGGACACCGCCGAGGGTCGATTCGAGATCTACAGCCTGCACGTGGTGCTCCTGCTGGATCGTCTGCGGGGCCCCGATGGCCAGGCGTGGGGCGCGGCGGCGACCGATGTCTCGCAGGCCTTGTTCGACGCCTATTTGAAGGACCTCGATCACGCGCTGCGGGAACTGGGCGTCGGCGACCTCTCGGTGGGGCGCAAGATGCGCAAGTTGGGCGAGGCCTTCTACGGCCGGGGCAAGTCCTATGAGGCCGCCTTCACCGCCCTGCCGGACGAGGCGCCGCTGCAGGCGCTGATCGTCCGCACCGTCTATGCCGAGACCGACCCCGCGTCGGCGCCCAGGCTGACCGCCTATGTGTTGGCGCAGCGCGCGGCGTTGGCCTCGCAGCCGATCGAGGTGCTGGCCGCCGGCCAGGTCGCCTGGAAACCTCTATGAGCCCGCCTGCCACATCGTCCTGGACCACGCCGCTTCGGCTGCACGAGGTCGCCCGCGGCGCGGTCACCGTGCGCCTGGAGCCGGACGAGGCCCAGCGCGCCGGGATCGCCAAGGCGCTCGATCTGCAGGGCCTGCCGGCGCTCACCGCACAATTGACCGTGAAGCCGTGGATGGAGGGCGTGGAGATCACCGGCCGCTTCGACGCCGTGGTCGAACAGCTCTGCGCCGTCTCGCTGGACCCGTTCGAACATCCGCTCAGCGGCGGGATCGAGGTCCGCGCCGTCCCGGCCGGCAGCCCGCAGGCTCCGGAGCCCACCGGCGGCGAGGTGGACTACGACCCCGAAGCGCCCGATCCGCCGGATGTGCTGGAGGGCGACGCCATCGACCTGGCCGGCTATGTGGTCGAGCATCTGGCCCTGGAAATCGACCCCTTCGCCCGCAAACCGGGCGTCGAGTTCGACTATACGCCGCCGCAGGAACCGGATTCGCCCTTCGCGGTGCTCAAGAAACTGAGGGGCGAGGAGACATGAACGCCTGAGGGCTTGTTTGCTTTGCCGGGGCTTGTTTGCTTTGGCGGGGCAGGACGCTATCGTCCCGGGCGAATCCGGCGGGACCCGTCGAAGGACCAAAGCGCCGTCTTGACCCAACCACTGGTGATTTCCATCGACGCCATGGGCGGAGACCACGGACCGCCCGTGGTCATACCGGCGCTGGTCCGCGCGCTCGCCTCGCTGCCGGAGGATGTCCGCTTCCTCCTGCATGGCGACGAAGCGGTGCTGACCGCGGCGCTGGCCAAGCACCGCGACGCCGCCCGGCGCGTCGAGATCCGCCACGCCGAGCGCGTCATCGCCATGGACGAAAAGCCCGCCCAGGCGCTCCGCCGCGGCAAGGGCACCTCGATGTGGGCCGCGGTCGAGGCGATCCGCGAAGGCCAGGCCACCGCGGCGGTCTCTGCCGGCAACACCGGCGCTCTGGTGGCGATCTCCAAGCTGATCCTACGGATGACCGGCGACCTGGAGCGGCCGGCGTTGGTCACCAGCATCCCGACGCCTAGGGGCCCGACCACCTTGCTGGACGCGGGCGCCAACATCGACTGCGACGCCGAGCGGCTCGTCGAGTTCGCCATCATGGGCGAGGCCTATCACCGCGCCGCCCATGGGTTGTCAAAGCCAACTGTCGGCCTGCTGAACGTCGGGTCCGAGGAGATGAAGGGCCATGAGGAGGTCCGCGAGGCCAACCGCATCCTTCGCGAGGGCAAGATCGATCTCGACTACCGCGGCTTCGTGGAGGGCGACGACATCACCCACGGCGCGGTGGACGTGGTCGTCACCGATGGCTTCACCGGCAACGTGGCGTTGAAGGCCATGGAGGGCGCGGCGGGGTTCATGATCGCCGAGCTGCGCAGCGCCTTCGCCTCGGGCGTGTTCGCCAGCCTGGGCTACATGCTGGCGCGCCCGGCGCTGCTCAAGTTCCGCGAGCGGCTCTCGCCGACGCCGGCCGCGCCGCTGCTGGGCCTGAACGGCATCGTGGTGAAGTGCCACGGCGGCGCCAGCGACCGGGATTTCGCCATGGCCATCAGATTGGCCGCCGATTTGGCGCGGAGCGACTTCTCCGCCGAGATCGAAAGGAATATGAGACGGCTCCCCGATGCGCTCGCCGAACCTGCGCCTGCGCCGACGATTGAGGCGCTCCCGACCGAAACCCCAGCTTCTGGGGGCTCTGAGGGAGCCGCCCAAGGAGCCAGCGAGTGACGAGCGTGCTGCGGAGTGTGGTGACCGGCGTCGGCGGCTATCTGCCTGAGCGGGTGGTGACCAACGACGACCTGGCGAAGTTCGTCGACACCTCGGATGAGTGGATCGTCGAGCGCACCGGCATCCGCCAGCGACACCAGGTCCGCGACGACGAGCCGGTCTCCGACCTCGCCGTGGAGGCCGCGCGCCGCGCGCTCGCCGCCGCCGGCCGCACGCCGGACGAGGTCGACCTGATCATCGTGGCCACCACCACCCCGGACCTGACCTTTCCGGCGGCCGCCACCATCGTGCAGCGCAAGCTGGGCTGTCCCGTAGGCATCGCCTTCGACGTCCAGGCGGTGTGCTCGGGCTTCGTCTACGCGCTCTCGGTCGCCGACGGCTTCGTGGCCCGCAACCGGTCCAAGGTCGCCCTGGTGATCGGCGCCGAGACCATGACTCGGCTGATGGACTGGAGCGACCGCGGCACCTGCGTGCTGTTCGGCGACGGAGCCGGCGCGGTGGTGCTGGAGCCGCAGGAAGGCGAGGGGACCACCGCCGACCGCGGCCTGCTGGGCTTCGCGCTGCGCGCCGACGGCACCAAGCAGGAGCTGCTGTTCGTCGATGGCGGGCCGTCGACCAACGGCCAGGTCGGCAAGCTGCGCATGCAGGGCAACCAGGTGTTCCGCCACGCGGTCGTCAACATTTCCGAGGCGATCACCGCCGCCGCCGCCGACGCCGGCATCGAGGTGGCCAGCGTCGACTGGTTCGTGCCGCACCAGGCCAACCTGCGCATCCTGCAAGGGGTCGCCAAGCGGGTCGGCATCGACGAGGCCAAGGTCATCACGACGCTGGATCAGCACGCCAACACCTCGGCGGCGTCGATTCCGCTCGCCCTGGACCAGGGCGTGCGCGATGGGCGCATCCAGCCCGGCCAGATGCTGCTTCTGGAAGCTATGGGCGGCGGCCTGACCTGGGGCGCCTGCGTCCTTCGGCTCTAGGTTAAGCAAAGTCGGCAATCTGACGCTTGAAGTCTTTGACGCGATGGGACAATCAAGGCACGTTGGTGGCGTCGCTATGGGGGCACGAGTGAGCATGAAGGGCGCGACGGTTACGCGGGCGGACCTCTGCGAAGCGGTCCATGAGGAAGTGGGTCTGACGCGCCAGGATTGCGGCGAACTGGTCGAACGCGTCCTCGAACTGATGGCCGTGGCCCTGGAGAAGGGTCAGCAGGTCAAGCTTTCCGGCTTCGGCGTCTTCCAGGTACGGGCCAAGCGCGCGCGCATGGGGCGCAATCCCAAGACCGGCGAACCGGCCGCCATCGAGCCGCGCCGGGTGATTGGTTTCCGCGCCTCCCAGGTCATGAAGGCGCGCGTCGACAACGCGCTGGCCCGATGACGGCGGCGCTGTGAGGACGGCCTAGGCCGTGGCCAAGGGGCCGGAAGCCTTTCGGACAATCTCCGAAGCGGCGGACGAGCTTCACGTGCCGCAACATGTCCTGCGGTTCTGGGAAACCAAGTTCGCCTTCATCCGGCCGATGAAGCGGGCCGGCGGGCGCCGGTTCTATCGCCCCTCCGACATCGCGGTCCTGCGTGGCGTCAGGCGCCTGCTGCACGACGAGGGCTACACCATCAAGGGCGTCCAGCGGCTGCACCGCGAGGAAGGTCTGCGCCGGCTGGTCAGCGCTGGGGGCGAGGCCGGGCCGGCGCCGGCGCAGGGCGCGGCATCATCGCCTGCAGCGCCCGCCGCGGGACGCGATGGCCTCTACGACGCCCTGCGCGCCCTGGAGGCCGCCAAGCAGCGGCTCGACGCGCTTCTGAAGTGAGACTCTAAGGGGGAAGTCTCGCCGGCGAATGGTCGGAGCGACAGGATTTGAACCTGCGACCCCTTGACCCCCAGTCAAGTGCGCTACCAGGCTGCGCTACGCTCCGACGCCTCGCGGCGAGCGGGTCTTCTAGCGGCTTCTCCGATGGGGGCAAACGCTAATTTGAGCTAGGCGCGCGGCGCCCGGTTCATCCAGCTCAGCAGCGGCAGGATCGGAATCCCCCAGCACACGCCGGCCAGGGCGTAGAAGGCGAACTGCAGCGGGCCGTGGGTCGGCACGTGCGGCGCGATGTCGGCGACCAGGACGATGTAGGCCAGCAGGAAGGCCAGGACGCCGAAGAGGCCGATGAGCTTGCGCAGGCGCGGGGACATGGGCGCTGCTTAGCCGCTGACCGGGTCCGGCGGAAGCATGGACAGGCGTTAAGTGGACGGCGCCGGCTTTCCGGGGTAGGGCGCGCCGATGACCTCGTTCCTGCGTTCCGACCGTTCGCGCGCCGTGGCGATCTGGCTGCTCACCGTCGCCGTGCTGGTGCTGGGCATGGTGGTGCTGGGCGGGACGACGCGGCTGACCGGTTCGGGCCTGTCGATCACCCAGTGGAAGCCGATCACCGGCGCCCTGCCGCCGCTCAGCCTCGCCGACTGGCAGGCGGAGTTCGCGCGCTACCAGGCGATCCCGCAGTTCCGCTTCGTCAATCCGACCATGACGCTGGACCAGTTCCGCTTCATCTACTGGTGGGAGTGGTCGCACCGTTTGCTGGGGCGTCTCTTGGGCGTGGCGTTCCTTGTTCCCTTCCTGTGGTTCGCGGTCCGCCGCGAGATCCCGCGCCGGCTGTTCTGGCGCCTGGGCGGACTCTTCCTGCTGGGCGGCCTGCAGGGGCTGGTCGGCTGGTGGATGGTGGCGAGCGGGCTGGTGACCCGGGTCTCGGTCGCCCCCGAGCGGCTGATGATCCACCTGGGCCTGGCCTTCGCGCTATTGGCCGCGCTGGTCTGGACCGCGCTGGACGCCTGGGCCGGCTGGGCGCGCCAGACCCTGCCGAGCCCTTGGGGCGGCCGAGCGCTGGGATTGCTGGGCCTGATCTATGTCCAGATCCTGCTGGGCGCCCTGGTGGCCGGCAACCAGGCGGGGCTGGTCTACAACGACTGGCCGCTGTTCGCGGGCCATCTGCTGCCGGGCGACTACGCGGGGCCGAGCCTGTGGGCGACGCTGGCGCACAGCCAGGGCGCTGTGCAGCTGCATCACAGGCTGGTCGCCTACCTGCTGCTGATCGTGGCCGTGGGCCTGGGCGCCGCCGCCTGGCGCTCCGCCTATCTGGCGGCGCCGGCCAAGGCGCTGGGCGCGATCGTCGCGGGCGCCGTGGTCGTGCAGGCCCTGCTGGGCGTCGCCACCCTGATGGCGCGCGTGCCGCTCGGCCTGGGCGTGGCCCACCAGCTGATGGCGGCGCTCACCCTCTGCCTGGCCACCGCCTTCGCCTGGCGGGTGCGGCGGGTCTGACGGCGCGGCAGGAATCGCGGGAAACCCGTCATTGCGGCTGGGTGCGGCTCAGGCCAGAACCCTGTGTAAGCCCAGCTTGGCCGGAGACGCCCCGATGACGCCCCAGATCCGCACCTTCGCCGCCGTCCTGGCCATCGCGCTGGCCGGCGGTCTCGCCGCCGCGGCGGTTTCGCAGGCCCAGCCGGCCGCGCCCGCCGTGAGCTACACGCCCGACGGCAAGCTGATCCCGCCGAAGGACTACCGGTCCTGGATCTATCTCTCCAGCGGCATGGACATGTCCTACAGCGACGCCCCTGGCGCGGCCGACCACCACATGTTCGACAACGTCTTCGTCAACCGCGAGGCCTACGCGGCCTACCAGAAGACCGGGACCTGGCCCGACAAGACGATCTTTGTCCTGGAGGCCCGCATGGGCCAGCAGCGGGGCTCGATCAACAAGAACGGCCTGTACCAGGCGCCGCTGGTGATGGGCCGCGAGGCGCACGTGAAGGATACCGCGCGCTTCAAGAGCGGCTGGGCCTTCTTCCCGCTGAACGGCGACACGCCCGGCGCGGCGCTGCCGCAGACCTCGCAATGCAACGTTTGCCACGAGCAGCACGGCGCGGTGGACACCACCTTCGTGCAGTTCTACCCGACGCTGCAGGAGAAGGCGGCGCAGATGAAAACCTACAGCGCCGCCTATCTGGCGGAAGAGGCGGCGGCCTCCAAGGCGAAGTAGGGGTGACCCAGACGGTATTATACTACCGTATCAAGAAAAGTTCTTATTTTCAACGATCTAGATATAAATCGCGCCGCGCGAGTTGACAGCGTCCGGCATTGTCGGCATATGCGCCGGCTCACGCGGAGACCCCTTTGTCGCCGCCCAAGATCCGGATGAGTTTCCCATGATGAAGACCACGGCTTCGCTGAAGCCCGCCGAGGTCGAGAAGAAGTGGATCGTGATCGACGCCGAGAACGCCGTGGTCGGCCGCCTCGCGACCTTCATCGC
>Ga0070730_10000182_pt1 | contig 80442 bp, 70 predicted proteins | sample Coa_R1_3_FD_66447 | JGI IMG/M metagenome (GOLD analysis project Ga0070730, IMG submission 66447) | Surface soil microbial communities from Centralia Pennsylvania, which are recovering from an underground coalmine fire - Coalmine... | ecosystem: Environmental > Terrestrial > Soil > Unclassified ... | reverse complement strand
GGAAGCAGGCAGACCTGGTCCCGGCTCTCGCCGCTCTTGAATGTGTGATTCGTCATAAACCGAATCGTACATCAATTGCCGGAAATGCCGAGTTCTTGCCCAGCCTCGACGGGCAAATCAACCCACCATCGCGACCCTGCCCGCCGTGTCCGTCACGCGCACAAACCCATGCTCCACGACGGTGTTGCGGCCGCGGTGTTTGGCGGCGTAGAGGGCGGCGTCGGCGGCTTCGATCAGGTCGCCAGGCCGCAGGCTGGCGTCGGGTTTGACGCACGCGACGCCGACGGAGACGGTGACGCAGTGATGGCTCGACGTTCGATGCGGCAGCGCCAGATCCAGCACGGCCGCGCGCACCTGTTCGCCGATCTCGCGGGCGCGGTCGGCGTCGGTGTTGGGGAGCAGCAGACAGAACTCCTCGCCGCCATAGCGGGCGGCAAAGCCCATGGTGTCGGCGGCAATGCCCGACAGCGTTTCCCCGAGCCTGCTCAGGCAGGCGTCGCCCTCGGGATGGCCATAGGTGTCGTTGTAGAGCTTGAAATGATCGACATCGATCATCATCAACGACAGCTCGCAATCATATTGCTGCGCCTTCATCCATTCGAAATCGAGCCGGCTCTGGAAGCCGCGGCGGTTGGCCAGCCCCGAGAGCATATCGATCGAGGCGATCACGGTGAGGCGCTCGTTGGTCGCGACCAGCTCGGCTTCCCGCTGGGAAAGCTGCGCCGCCATCGCGTTGAAGGCACGCGCGAGCGGCACGAATTCGGACGGCAGGCCCGAGCGCACCGCGCGCGCGGTGCGGTCGCCCTGCCCGAAACGCTTGGCCATCGTCGCCATCATCTCGATCGGCTGAATAATCAGCTTCTCGGCGGCGATCAGCGCGCCGAGCAGCACGAACAGGGTGACAAAGCAAAGCTGTAAATAAGCGGTGCGGATGTCGCGGTTGATCGCCGCCGTCACGCGGTCCTCGTCGATGCTCGCGATCAGGCGCGCGCCGGTGCCGGCGATCCGCGCGAAGGACAGCGCGCGCCGCGATCCGTCGGCGGCAACGAAGTTGAGCGAGCCCTGTCGGTCGTTTGAGCTCAGCGCCTCCTCGGCGATCGCCGCGAGCAGCGGCACGGCATCGAGCGGCCTGCCGATGATGCCGGCTTGGCCTTTCGGCGCCGCCAGCACGGTGCCGTTGGCGTCGACGAGGGCTGCGGAGATACCGGGCTTGCCGCCGAGATTGTCCATCAGCTTCGACATCCAGTCGAGATTGATGGAGGCGACCACCATCGCGTCCGAATCGTGGTTGATGAGGGCGACCGGATAGGCCGCGAGAATCACGGCCGTCTTGATGGCTTCGACATAGGTGAAATCGCTGAACACCAGCGCGCCGGTCGCGCGCGCCTTCTTCATATAGCGCCGCCCGGAGAGATCGACGCCGATGAATGTGTTGTTGGTCGAGCACTGCACGTGCCCGTCGCCGCCGACGAGCAGCACGTTGCGGATCCAGGGCAGATTGCCCGGCAGGCTCGCGCGCAGCATATCGCAGGCCTGGCTCACGCCGCCGGCGGAAGCGCGGATATAGGCCGCCGATTTCAGCACGGTCTCGACGGACGAGATCACCTCGCGCTGGGTGTCGGCGGAGTGACTGGCGAGCCTGGAAAATTCCGCCGAGGCCTGCGCGACCTGCCTGGCGCGGGCATTCTCCAGCGAGCGCGCGCGGTCGAGCATCAAAGGCACGACCAGGATCACGGCCAGCAGCGCAAGCCGCGCACGTATGCCGAGAAGCCGCTTGAGTTTCGCTTTCCTGCGGTTGAAACTGACGTGAGACATCGGTGAGCCCCTACCCCGCGCGGAACGTAGAGGGAATGATTGAAGACCCCTTTTAAGGAACTCGGTAAAATTCGACTTACCACCGTAGTTTTACGACCCGCAGATGAAATGATGACCGAACACACCACTGCCGTAACCTCGCATTCACCAAACGCACTCGCGGCCGTCGAAGAGGAGATCGTGCGCGCCTGCAAGGAGGCCAGGCGCGAGCGTGCCTCGGTCACGCTGATCGCAGTCTCGAAAACCTTCGCATCTGATGCGATTGTGCCGGTAATCGAAAGCGGACAACGCGTATTCGGCGAGAATCGCGTGCAGGAAGCGAAGGCGAAGTGGCCAGCGTTAATGGCGGCTTACGGCGGGCTGAAGCTGCATCTGATCGGTCCCCTGCAATCCAACAAGGCGAAAGAAGCGGTCGCGCTGTTCGATGCGATCCATTCCGTCGACCGGCCGAGCATTTGCCAGGCATTGGCCAAGGAAATCGAAGCCCAGAAAAAGCGGCCGCAACTCTTCGTCCAGATCAATACCGGCGAGGAGCCGCAGAAGGCGGGCGTCGCGCCACAGGACGCCGATGCCTTCATCGCGGCCTGCCGCGACAAATATGGGCTCGAGATTTCAGGCTTGATGTGCATCCCGCCGGTGAACGAAGCGCCGGCGCCGCATTTCGCACTGACCGCCAAGATCGCGGCGCGCAACGGCTTGAAGCATCTCTCCATGGGCATGAGCGCCGATTACGCGATCGCGATCCAGTTCGGCGCCACGCACATCCGCGTAGGCTCGGCGATTTTCGGGCACCGGGGATAAGAAGTTCGTCATTCCGGGGCGCGCCTCTGGCGCGAGCCCGGAATCCATACCGCGCGATATCTCAAGAACGCACAATGGCGGTACCAACAGTCATCGCCCAACCCAAGACTGGGGTTATGGATTCCGGGCTCATCGCTTCGCGATGCCCCGGAATGACGACGAGGTTTACTTGAATCCCACCGACACTTTTCCGAGCACGCCGAAATCCGCTTCCATCTTCTCGCCCGACTGAATCGCGAGCGGCGGGTGGCAGGTGCCGGTGGTCACCACCTCCCCTGCCCGCAGCGTCAGCCCGAGCCCGCGCAATTCATTGGCGAGCCAGGCGAGCGCCACGCGCGGATCGCCGAGCACGTTCTTGCCGTGGCCGACATGGCGCTGGCCCCGCAGCATCGTCACCGGACGCTCCTCGATGAGATCGAGCGCGCGCCAGTTTGCTGAAGTGGCCTGGCCGAGCACGAACAGATGCGCGCAGGCATTGTCGGCGATGATCTGCGCTTCGCCGGCGGTGACGAAATCGGCAAAGCGCGAGTCCGGGATTTCGATCGCCGGATGCAACGTGTCGACGGCATCCAAAACCTCGGCAACAGAATAAGAACTTTGCCGCGGCGGCAAATCGATACGCATGCGGAAGGCGAATTCCGGCTCGCCGACGCGCATGGCGTTGCCGGTCATCGGCGCTGTGCCGCCATCCGCGATCAGCGTATCCTGAAGGATCCGCCCAGCCATGGGCCCGGCGACATTGATATGCTTCTGCCCGGCCTCGCTGGTGGCGGCGATCTTCCAGCCAAATAGCCTTGCGCTCGATGAGCGCTCGATCTCGGCCTGGATGGCATAGCCCTCGGCTCTTGTCCGGGGTCGCATCGAGTCCGCGAGGTTGCCGAGCTTGGTGCCGGCGCGCCAATGGCCGACAAGCGTGCGCGAAGCGGAGTCGATCTGGTTGAAGTCGAGCATCGTGTTATCCAATCACAATTCTGGTCTTCGGTCCAAGCTGCCGCAACAGGCGCAGCATTGCCGCTTTGGTCATCGAGACGCAGCCCGCGGTCGGTGCATAATTCTCACGCGCCAGATGCAGAAACACCGCGCTGCCACGATGGGCGATGCGGGGGCGCGTGTTGTGGTCGATCTCGACGATGAAATCGTAGAGATGATCCTTGCGCGTGAGGTGGTCGCCGCCCTCGCCGCGCGCAAGACGGATCGGCCGGTTGTAGTGGCGATCGGTCGCGTCTTCGCACCAGGCGTCCTCGCGGCGGATCGCGCGCACCGGGATGAACGTCTTCGGCCTGGCGTGACGGTCAGCGCGCCACCAGAGTTGCCGCGGGCGAAACGTGCCCCGCGGCGTGCCGCCATCGCCCTCGCGCTTGTTGGCGCGGATGCCACCGCGGCCGAGCGCCACGGGAATGGTGAGTCCGCCTGCGGTGAGCCAGCCTTGCCGGGAATTTCCGGCGCGCGCCCGAATCCTGATCATGAGGAGCGGCCGATCGGGTGCGCTTGTCTCATAAGTCATTGAATATACGTCTCTTTTTATGCACGATCGGGCTTCGATGCAACTTGCCGGCGACATTGGTGTTCATTACAGGACATTCATCAAAACGCCTCCGAAATTTGGGGTAAACTGCCGTTCGGCTTGTGAATCGGCAATGGTTCCCTACCTGAGACAAGCAAGCCGGAAACGCGCCAAGAAAAGAGCAACGACGCTACCAAACTTTGCCAACTCGCGGCCGGTGACGCATGCCCTTAACCTGCCGCGCTTCGCTAGGATGTAACCATGGCCAATGCCCGCAAAATCCTGATCGTGGATGACGATACCGATCTCCGCGACACGCTGGTGGAGCAACTGTCGCTACACGACGAGTTCGAAGCATCCGCCGTCGACACCGGCGCGAAGGGCGCGAGCGCGGCGAAGGCCAATTCGCCCGATCTGGTGCTGATGGATGTCGGCCTGCCCGACACCGATGGTCGCGAGGTGGTCCGCTCGCTTCGCAAGGGCGGCTTCAAGGCTCCGATCATCATGCTGACCGGCCATGACACCGACTCCGATACGATCCTCGGGCTCGAATCCGGCGCCAATGATTATGTCGCAAAGCCCTTCCGCTTTGCGGTGCTGCTGGCGCGGATCCGGGCGCAACTCCGCCAGCACGAGGCCAGCGAAGACGCAGTGTTTTCGGTTGGCCCCTATAGTTTCCGCCCCGGCTCGAAGATGCTGACCGGCGCCAATTCGCGAAAGGTGCGGCTGACCGAGAAGGAGACCGCGATCTTGCGCTTCCTGTACCGGGCGGGCCAGCTCCCGGTCTCGCGCGAGACCCTGCTGCAGGAAGTCTGGGGCTATAATTCGGGCGTCACCACCCACACCCTGGAAACCCATATTTACCGGCTGCGCCAGAAAATCGAGAAGGACGCCGCCAATCCCGAGATCCTGGTGACGGAAGCCGGTGGCTACAAGCTTGTGCCGTGATACGATTCGCGAAGATAGCGAATCGTGGATGAGGCTTTACTAACCACCTGATGTCGATCGATGACGATGTAGCGCTCCTGGAGCGCGTCCCGACCTTGCGTCTGCTCGGCCGCGAATCGCTGCGGATGCTGGCGATCGGCTCCGAGCAGCGCAACGTGCCGCGCGGCGACCCGCTGTTTCAGCAGGGCGAGGATGCCGATTCCGGATTCGTGGTGCAGCGCGGCGCGTTCCGGATCGATGACGGCGCGGGCGCCGAGATCACCGTGGGCCCGGGTGCGCTGCTCGGCGAGCTCGCGCTGGTGGTGGCGATGCGGCGGCCCTCGACCGCGACCGCGCTGGAATATTCCAGCGTCATCCGCATCAACCGCAGCCTGTTCCAGCGCGTGCTGGAGAGCGACCCCGCCGCGGCGCGCCGCCTGCGCGACGAATTCGCCACCCGCACCAGCCAGATCGCCAGCGACATCCTGATCGCCGGCGGGAAACTGAGCACGTAAGCGCACAACCCTCTCCATTCGTCATTCCGGGGCGCGACGAAGTCGCGAGCCCGGAATCCATAACCACCAGCCTTGAGTATGGATTCCGGGTCTGCGCCTTGCGGCGCATCCCGGAATGACGACGAGGATGGACTGAGTCAAACCTCCAGCGTCACCGTGACCGGAACATGGTCCGACGGACGTTCCCAGCCGCGCGCGTCGCGCAGGATGCGGAAGTCCGAGACCGCGTCCTTCAGCGCGCGCGACACCCAGATGTGGTCGAGCCTGCGGCCGCGGTCGCCGACGGTCCAGTCGGCGGCGCGATAGCTCCACCAGGTGTAGACCTTCTCCGACAACGGTATCCGTTCGCGCGCCACGTCGTGCCAATCACCGGCACCGAGGGCTGCAAGCAGCTTCTCGCATTCGATCGGCGTATGCGAGACAACCTTCAGAAGCTGCTTGTGCGACCAGACGTCGTTCTCATTCGGCGCCACGTTGAGATCGCCGACCAGGATGTGGCGGTCTTGCCCGCGCGGATGCAACGGCTCGCAGGCCTTCATCTCGTCCAGGAATTTCAGCTTGTGGTCGAATTTCGGATTGAGCGCGGGGTCGGGAATGTCGCCGCCGGCCGGCACATAGAAATTGTGCAGCACCAGCGGTTTTGAAAGCTGAGCCTTTTCGCCGAACGAGACCGAGATGTGGCGGGAGTCGACGATGTCGCAAAAGGTGCGGATATCGGTGTTGTCGAACGGCAGCTTCGAGATCACGGCAACGCCGTGATAGCCCTTCTGCCCGTTCAGCGCGATGTGCTCATAACCAAGCCGCTTGAATCGCTTTTTCGGAAACGCATCGTCGATGCATTTGGTTTCCTGCAGGCACAGCACGTCGGGTCGGTGCGCCTTGATGAACTTGGCGACGATATCGATGCGCAGTCGCACCGAATTGATGTTCCAGGTTGTCAGGGAAAAACGCATGGAACCAGTTATGATCGTCATTGCGAGGAGCGCAAGCGACGAAGCAATCCAGCCAACAGGAAGTTCTGGATTGCTTCCGCCTTCGCTCCTTGAGCTACGGCGGACACGTCGCGTCGCTCGCAATGACGAGAGGCGGGATCAGCCCGGCGAGGTCGGATACTTCGTGAAGTCGATCTTGAACAGGCTGGGATCGGGCTTCTTCGTGGTGTCCAGGTTATAGACGGCGACCGTGGTGTCGTAGCCCTGCGGATCGGTGACGGTCCACTGCTTGAGCTGGCCGTCCTTGGCGCCGATCATCAGCATCAGCCTCGAGGTACCGACCAGCGCCTGCTTCTCCTCGATGGTGACGCTGATGAACATATCGTCCGCGGTGACGTTGACGACGTTGGTGTCCTTCATCAGGTCGATGCGGTCGGAGAGCAGGAAGCGCAGCGGCGTCTGCGACAGCGGATAGATGTCCTGCGTCGCGAGATTGCGATCGCGCACGGCGACCGAGGAGCCGTCGGCGATGATGTCGATCGGCGACGGCGGATCGTATTCGAAGCGGACCTTGCCAGGCTTCTGGATATAGAAGTCGCCCTTGGTCTTGGTGCCGTCGGGCCCGACCTGGACGAAATTCCCGACCAGCGACTGCAGCGAGGAGAGATAGTTGCTGACCTTGGCGGCCTCGGCCTTCTGGTTGGCGTCGAAAGACGCGAAAATATTCGTCGGCACGTTGCGATGCGGATCGGGGATGATCGGATCCGGCGGCGTGGTCTGCGTCGAGCCCGTCGTCAACCGGTTGTTGGCGTCCGCGCTCATGCGCATATTGTCGCGCGCTTTGGGTGCGGGCTTTGGCAGCGGCACCTGTTGCGCAGTCGAAGGTGCGGCGGTGATCATGCTGGCGACGATCAGAAACGCGCATGCGGGCATCGCGTGGTCACGCATGCGCGCGATGGTGATTCGGGATTTCTGATTACTTTTCAACGCATAATCCTGACTGGTCAGCGGCCATTTTACCTTACCGCAGTTTCGGTGCATTGCAGTATCGTTTTTCCGTGAAAGCCAGGTTGCGGCGTTCTGCACAACCCGATTTCTAGAATCCTTCTTCCTCTTCGGCGACGAGGATCTCGCGTTTGCCGGCGTGGTTGGCCTGGCCGACAATGCCTTCCTGTTCCATGCGCTCCATCAGCGAGGCCGCGCGGTTGTAACCGATCTGCAAGCGCCGCTGGATGTAGCTGGTCGAAGCCTTGCGGTCGCGCTTGACGATCGCAACCGCCTGCGTGAACAGATCGCCGCCGCCATCGCCGCCCATGCCGGTCGCGTCGAACACGGCGCCATCCTCTTCGCTCGTCTCTTCCGCGGTGACGGCCTCGAGATATTCGGGCGCGCCCTGCGTCTTGAGATGACGCACCACCTTCTCGACTTCCTCATCCGAGGCAAATGGTCCGTGCACGCGGCTGATGCGTCCGCCGCCCGCCATATAGAGCATGTCGCCCTGGCCGAGCAGTTGCTCGGCGCCCATTTCGCCGAGGATGGTGCGGCTGTCGATCTTCGACGTCACCTGGAAGGCAATACGGGTCGGGAAGTTCGCCTTGATCGTGCCGGTGATGACGTCGACCGACGGACGTTGCGTGGCGAGGATCACATGCAGGCCCGCGGCGCGCGCCATCTGTGCGAGGCGCTGCACCGCGCCTTCGATGTCCTTGCCGGCGACCATCATCAGGTCGGCCATTTCGTCGACAATGATGACGATATAGGGCAGCGGCTCGAGATCGAGCTTCTCCTCCTCGTAGATCGCCTTGCCGGTCTCCTTGTCGAAGCCGGTATGCACCGTGCGCGTCAGCTCCTCGCCCTTGCCCTTGGCCTCGATGAGCCGCGCATTGTAACCGTCGATGTTGCGCACGCCGAGCTTGGCCATGCGCTTGTAGCGCTCCTCCATTTCGCGCACCGCCCATTTCAGCGCCACGACGGCCTTCTTCGGATCGGTCACGACGGGCGTCAGCAGATGCGGGATGCCGTCATAGACGGAGAGCTCGAGCATCTTGGGGTCGACCATGATCAGCCGGCACTGATCCGGTCTGAGCCTGTAGAGCAGGCTCAGGATCATGGTGTTGATCGCGACCGATTTGCCGGAGCCGGTGGTGCCGGCGATCAGCATATGCGGCGTGCGCGCAAGATCGATGATGACGGGATCGCCGCCGATGGTTTTGCCGAGGCAGAGCGGCAGCTTCGCAACCGACTCGGTGGCCTCCTTGGCCACCAGCAGTTCGCGCAGATAAACCTTTTCGCGATGCGCGTTCGGCAGTTCGATGCCGATCGCGTTGCGGCCGGCGACGACGGCGACGCGCGCCGACAGCGCGCTCATGGAGCGGGCGATGTCGTCGGCGAGGCCAATCACGCGCGAGGATTTGATGCCGGGCGCGGGCTCCAATTCGTACAGCGTGACCACCGGACCGGGATTGGCTTTGACGATCTCGCCGCGGACGCCGAAATCGCCAAGCACGCCTTCGAGCCGACGCGAATTGGCCTCGAGCTCCGCCTTGGAGAGCGGCTGGCGGTCGGCGGCTTTCGGTGCGGCGAGCATCGCCATCGCCGGGAATTCCCACTTTTCGGATTTCTTCGCAGGCGCCTTCGGCGCGGCTTTCTTGCGCGGGGCGCGCGCGGAAGGCCGTTCCTCCTCCTCGTCATCTTCCTCGCCTTGCTCCTCGTCGTCATCCTGTTCGGGCGCGATCGACGGCGTGGCGCGGCCGCCGAGATTGGGCTCCTGGCGCTCGAACGAAGCTTTGCGCGACGAGGCCGGGGCGCTCGACACCAGCGAACGATAGGCCGTGCCGAGGAGCCAGCCGATCCGCGCCTTTGCGCTCATCAGCGCATGGAAGATCCACCCCAAGGAAATCGAGCCGCCGTCGTCATCGTCGTCCTCGAGCAGCGCGTCGTCATCCCCCAGCGGCGCCAGTTCTTCCTCTTCCTTCGGCTGCGAGCCCAGGCCCGACGCGATCAGGAACGTCACGATGATGGCTGCGAAGTAGATGAGGCCGAGCACGAAACGATAGATCAAGCCGGGCGGGCCGAACACGACCGCCGGCGCTCGCACCAGCGCATCGCCGACGACGCCGCCAAGCCCGGTCGGCAGCGGCCAGGCTGTGTTGTGTGGCCAGCAGCTCGCAAAACCGGCCGCGATCACGGTGCACAGCACCCACGCGCCGAGCCGCAGCGCCTCCCGATCGAAATCGCGATGGGTCATCATGCGCCAGCCCCACACGGCAATCGGCAGGATCAGCATGATCGCGCCAAGGCCCAGGATCTGCATCAGGAGATCGGCGCCGATCGCGCCAGGGTAACCGACGACGTTGCGGATCGCGCGCGAGGTGGCGTGGCTCAGGCTTGGGTCCTGCACCGACCAGGTCATCAGCGCCGCCGCGATAACGCCTGCGAGCGCGATCAGGCCGAGCCCCATCAATTCGCGCAGACGGCGGGCCAGCGCCTCGCGGATCGAGGTCGGCAGATGGCCGACCAGGGGAATGACGCGTTCGATCGCCGGCATGTGCCCCAAAGCCTCGCGATTAAGCCAAAGTTTCCACCAGCCGGTGCAGTGCCTCGGCCGTCGATTCACTGTCCGACACCAGCGCAAGGCGGATAAAGCCCGCGCCGGGATTGAAGCCGTCGCTCTGCTCGCGCGCGAGGTAGCTGCCCGGAATCACGCGCACGCCGGCGTCGCGATAGAGTCTGACGGCCGCAGCTTCATCGCCGCCGTGCTTCGATACATCGAGCCACACGCAGAAGCCACCAGCCGGGCGCTTGTAGCCGTAGCGATTGCCAAGAATCTGGTCGGCAAGGTCGAACTTGATGCGGTAGAGCTTGCGGTTCTCCTCGACATGCGCCTCGTCGGCGTAAGCGGCGGCCGCGACCTGCTGCAGCGGCACCGGCACTTGCGGTGCCGCGACATTGCGCAGCTCATGGAACGCCGCGAGAAATTTCTTGTCGCCAGCCGCAAAGCCGACGCGCATGCCAGGCAGGTTCGAGCGCTTCGACAGCGACTGGAACGCCACCACGTTCCTGAAGTCGGGACCGGCGTGCTCGAGCATGCTGCCCGGCGCGTCGCGCGTGTAGATTTCCGAGTAGCACTCGTCGCTCAGAACCATGAAGCCGAAGCGATCGGCGAGCTGCTTCAGCTTGCGGAAATAGGCCGGGCTCGCGACCGCGCCTTGCGGGTTCGCGGGCGAGGCGATGTAGAACGCGACAGTGCGGGCGAGCGTTGCGTCGTCGATCGCGTCGAGGTCGGGGAGAAAACCGTTTTCGACCGTGGTCGGCAGATAGATCTGCTCGCAGCCCGAGGCCTTCGCGCCGGCGCCATAGGCCGGATAGAACGGGTTCGGCATCAGGATCGCCGGCCGGCCTTTGCGCTCGCCCACATAATCCTTGGCGGTCAGTGCAGCGAAGAACAGGCCCTCGCGGCTGCCGTTCAGCACCAGGATTTCGGTTTCGGGATCGACCGCGCGGGGCAGCTTGAACCGGGTCGAGAGCCACGCGGTGGCCGCTTTCCGGAACGGCTCGATGCCGCGCGCCAGCGGGTAACGGCCGAAATCGGCGGTAAATTGCGCGAGCACGGGCCCGACGAAGCCGGGAACCGGGTGCTGCGGTTCGCCTAATGACAGCGTAATCAAAGGCTTAGCCGGCTTATAGGGCGCCAGCAACTCGGTCGTGCGCGCAAACGGCGAACGTTCGCTTTCCTTGGGTCCGGCCCCCAGGGGAGCGCGGGATGAAGCGGTCATGGCCATACGTTAAAACGCCAGCATGTTCTGAGGCCGCCGATCGCCAAAACGAGACCGGCCGGGAAGCGACAAACCACCATAGATACGGCGAGGTTAAGACGCGATTAACCATCGACGATACTGGACAGATTGCAAGGTATTACCATATTTTGTCTGGTAATACCGGGAGTTGGATATGATGACTAAGCTCACCCGCAAGGGCCAGGTCACGATTCCGAAGCCGGTGCGCGATCACCTCGGAATCGGACCCGGCAGCGAGGTCCATTTCCGCCGCGCGGCGGATGGCAGCATCGTGATCGAGAAGGCGGACGGCACGACGAGGCCGAGCCGATTTGCGAAATTAGTCGGTTCCGCAGGGCCCGGGCCGACCACCGACGAACTCATGGAGTTACTGCGTGGCGAGCCGGAATGACGTTGATTGATTCGAACGTCTTGCTCGATGTCTTCACCAGAACGCCGATCTGGTGGGAATGGTCGCTCCGACAGCTCGAAGACGCTGCTCTCCATGGTCCGTTGCTGATCAACGACGTGATCTACGCCGAGACGTCGATTCGTTTTCAGAGCATCTCGGATTTCGACAAGGTCATGGCAGAAGCCGGCGTGACGATGAGGGCGATCCCGCGAACAGCACTGTTCCTTGCGGGAAAAGCCTTCACGAAATACCGGGACGCTGGTGGTGCTCGTTCAGGCGTCCTTCCCGATCTCTTCATCGGCGCACATGCGCAAGCCGAGCAGCTCCCGCTCCTGACCCGCGATGTCAGGCGCTACCGCAGCTATTTCCCGACGGTGAGTCTGATTGCGCCCTGACGGAATCACCGCGCCGGAGCTGAACTCGGACAATTGGAGGCGGATGCCTCATTAGCTCCGGAAGGGGCCTGTCCAACCGCTCCCACCCGGCGGCAGCACAACGACAGGCGTTCCGACCCTTACACGATCAAAGAGATCGATGACGTCCTCGTTGGTCATGCGGATGCAACCGGACGAGATGGCCTGACCGATGTATTCCGGCTGGTTGGTGCCATGGATGCGGAACAGGGTGTCCTTGTTACCTTGGTAGAGATAAAGCGCCCGGGCACCGAGTGGATTGGCCGCGCCTCCGGGAACGCGCGACGGATAGGGACCGAGCCGCGCCTGGATCTCGGGCGTCGGGATCCAATCCGGCCATTCGGACATGCGCCCAACAGTAGCGACACCCGAAAAGGCCATCGCTTCCTCCCCGACCGCCACGCCGTACCGGATCGCCTTGCCTCCCGGCAGCACGAAATAAAGAAACCGTGCGTCGGTATCGACAAGGATCGTGCCCGGCCGCTCATTGCGCTGATAGTCGACGATATGCCGGCGGTAGGTCTCCGAAATGCTGGCTCGCGCATAAGGCGGATGGGCCAGCAACTGCCGGTCTCTCGGAGTAAAGCTGGCTTGCGAGGATGGTGCCAGCGTCGCTTGCATGCAACCGCCGAGCATCAAGCCGAGCAGTCCCACGATCAATAAGATGCGCCCACGCTTCGGCACGGTCTGTCCCCCCAAAGCGTTACATGATTAGAATTTGCCTCCCGAATAGTGCTGAAATCAAGGCGCCGCAGCCTTCATGTTCTTCATGCAACAGCTCGACGTGATGTCCCTCGAGCTGACGCAGTTCAAGCGCCCGGTCAGCGCGTATCTGCACGATAACCTGCACTACACTTTCGCAGGCTTACGTCCCGCCGACATCTCTCGATCTACTGATCGAGATCGGGGGCAGTCGCACCAATTTATGCCTTGAATTATGCCTTGACCGAACCGGCGGTCAGGCCGGAGACGTAGTACTCCACGAAGAACGAGTAGATCAGCGCCACAGGGATCGAGCCAAGCAGGGCGCCAGCCATGAGCTGGCCCCAGTAGAACACATCGCCGCGGATCAGCTCGGCGATGACGCCGACCGGTACGGTCCGCACCGAAGTCTTGGTCAGAAAGATCAAGGCGTAGAGAAATTCGTTCTGCGACAGCGTGAAGGCGAAGATGCCGGCGGAGATGAACCCGGGTACGCACAACGGCAGGAAGATCTTCCATATCGTCTGAAGGCGGCTCGCGCCGTCGATCCGCGCCGCCTCCTCCAATTCCTTCGGAACGGTCTTGAAATAGCCGAGCAGCAGCCAGGCGCAGAACGGCACCAGCATGGTGGGATAGGTCAGGATCACCGATGTGAGCGTGTTGCCGAGATGGAGATGGTTGATGATGTCGGCGAGCGGGATGAACAAGAGCGGCTGCGGCACGAGGTAGATCGCCGCAATGGTCATTGCGATCAGCGACGCGCCGGCAAAGCGCATGCGCGCCAGCGGATAGGCGAGCATGGTGCCGAGGATCAGCGAAATCGCCGTCGCGACCACCGCGACCACCATCGTGTTCCACGTCCACAACAGGAAGCTCGATTTGGTCAGCAGGTCGACATAGTGCTTGAGCGTCGGCGCATGCACGATCAGCGGCATGACGTTCTTGTTGTAGAGCTCGGAGTTCGGCTTGATCGACGTAATCGCCATCCAGTAGAACGGAAACAGCGCCACCACGAGAAAGAAGCCGATCGGCAACCACACCCGGACAGCCTCTCGAATGCGCCCCTCGCCGGTGACCATCATTCCCTCCGCAGGTAGACGGTCAGCAACACGATCAGCAGCGCGAGCGCCGGCAGCATCGCCAGCGCGACCGAGGCTCCAAGCCCGAGCTGGCCTCCGTTCATCGCGATATCGAACGCGTAGGTCGCAAACAGTTGCGTGGCGTTCGCCGGCCCGCCATGGGTCAGCACGTAGACGAGCTGGAAATCGGCGAACGTGAAGATGACCGAGAACAGGGTGACGATCAGAATGATCGGCCGCAGCATCGGCAAGGTAATGAAGCGGAACCGCGCCCATCCGCCGGCGCCGTCGATCGAAGCCGCCTCGTAGAGATCTGCGGGCACCGCCTGGAGGCCGGCGAGCAGGCTGATCCCATAGAAGGGCAGCCCGCGCCAGGTGTTGATGACGATGATCGAGACCATCGCGAGCGTCGGATTGCCGAGCCACGATGGGCCGGGCCTGGGCCAGCCCAGCGCCACCATGAGCCGGTTGACGACGCTGAAAGCCGGGTCGAGCATCCATAGCCAGGCGACGGTGCTCAGCACGGTTGGCACGATGAAGGGCAGAAGCAGGACCGCCCGGACCAGGTTCTTCATCCGGAAGTGCTGGTTCATGGCGAGCGCCAGGCCGAGCCCGCCGACCATCTTCAAGAGCGTCGCGGCGCCGGTATAGATGAACGTGTTGGCCGCCACCTGCCAGAACACCGGATCATGCGCGTCGGCAACGAAATTCCTCAATCCGACGAAGGTGCCGGCATGCGCGACCGGCCGATCCTCCAGGCTCAGCAGGATGCCGTAGAAGAAGGGATAGCCGACCAGCGCTGCGAGGAAGGCGAGCGGCAGAGCCATCATCAACCAGCTGAAAACGTCCTGGCGATCGAGCAGCGCCGAGAGCGACGCGCGCCGACGCGTCGCTTGGGCAACTACAGGGAGACGCTCGGTGGCAATGGTCATGGCTCAGGCCGAGCGATAGATGTCCTTCAATTGCGCCGCGGCGTCCTTGATGACGTCCTTGGTCGACGTACCGGAACAGGCCTTGGCAAACATGTCGACCACGACGTATTTGGCGACGCTTTCGGCCATTTGCCGGCTCGCCGGAGCGGGCCAGCCCGGCAGATGGGCGTTTGCGAGCGCATCGCGATAGGGCAGGTTGCGCGGCTCGACCTTCCACATCGGCGCGTTGTCGTAGCCATGCAGCAACGGCTGGTAATAGGAATCCGCGACTGCGTACCAGCCACCGAGCTGCTTCGGGTCCATCAGCCAGCGCATGAAGGCGCGCGCCTCCTCCTTGACCGGTGAGAAGTTGAAGATCGAATGGCTGATATCGTTGAGTAGGTGGAAGCGCCCCTTCGGGCCCGCCGGGTTCATGGCCTGGTCGGTGACCTTGCCGATGTCGGGAAACTCGCGCTTGGCGAACCACAGGATGCTCTCGGCATTGTTGGTGCAGGAGATCTGCTCGGCCATCCAAGCCTTGTTGTTGCTGACGTCGGTCCAGCCGAGGGCGTCGTCGAGCATCGTGTCCTTGAAGAACTTGCGGCAAAAATCCACCGCACGCGCAGTCTCGTCCGAATCGATAGTCACGGTCTTGCCGTCGGCTGCCACCTCGGCGCCGCCATAGGACCACAGCAGAGGGTATAGCCAGCCATGGTTGTCGCCGAAGCCATGGCCGAGCTCGAAGCCGAAGGGATGATCCTTGGCTTTCAGCTTCTTGCCGACTTCATAGAGCTCGTCCCAGGTCTCGGGAAATTTCTTGACCCCGACCTCGGCGAACCAGTCGGTGCGCCAGTTCATCAACTGACCGATATTGGCGAACGGAATGGCCTTCCATTTGCCGTCCACGACAACGGCCTCTTTCCCGGCGTCGTACCAGCCGCCTTGCGCCTTGCCGACGTCGCTCGCGATGTCGTCAACGTCGAGATATTTGTTGCTGAACTGGATCACCTGGAGCAGGCCGTTCATCGAGATGTCGGCGCCCGATCCGGTCTCGGCAATCGTGCTGATCCGCGTCGGCAGGCTGCCGACGCTGGTCACCTCGTAGTTGACCTTGATGCCGGTCGCTTTCTCGTAAGCCGGCGCAAGCGTGTTCGTCACGTATTCATCGAACGGCTTGATGAACGAGCTTTCGTGCAGAATGGTGATGGTCTTCCCTTCAGCGCCCGCCGGGTTGGGCCGGCTCAACGTCGCCGCCGCGGTGCCTGCGGCCGCGAGCTTGAGGAATCCCCGCCGCGTCGTCGCGTGATCGGTTGCTGGCCCTGTCATGCCACGTCCTCCCTGACTTTGATGCCCTGCGGGGTTGACTGCCCGCTTGTACTTGGTCGTTGGAACGCAACCCTACATCAAGATCGGATTTGGCGCAGTCTTGAATCGCGATCGAGCGACGCGTTCCTTAGTAGCAGACCGCTTTGGACGGGCTGAGCCAGGGCGGTGCAGCTCCGCGCGCCGCCCACGAAGGGACAACATTGCTGACGGAAATACGATCGAGCACGCGTTGAACCTGATGTTCGCCTTTGCGAGACGAACGCAGACAGAGTGCAGCGCACTTCTCGGCCTTGGCGTTTCAGTCCGAACCCCGCGGCTACGGATGTTCGGATTCTCCCTGAGGGGGCTGCCCTTCAGGGACATGCTCCCGCCCGAGGAAGTAGCTTTGCAGAGCCGGCACCACCACGAGCAACATGATGGGCCCGATCAGCATCCCGCCCACGATGACGGTCGCGAGCGGTCGCTGCACCTGGCTGCCGATCCCGGTCGAAAGCGCTGCCGGCAGCAAGCCGATGCAGGCTGATAGGGTCATCATGAGGATGGGTCGCATCTGCTCGCTGACGGCATGGAACATCGCATCGGCTGGGGCCACAGCCGAACTGGCGACCCGATAATAGCCGTGGATGATGAGGATGCCGCTCATCACCGACACGCCGAACAGCGAGATGAATCCGATCGCGGCTGATATGCTGAAGTTCAATCCGAAAACGTACAACCCCACAATGCCGCCGGCCACCGCGAACGGAAGTCCGAGCAGCGCCAGAAGGCTGTTACGAAATGAATTGAACAGGGCGTAGAGCAGCACCATGATGAAGAGCAAAGTGATCGGGAGAATGATCGCGAGCCGCTTCTTGGCCTGTTGCAGCCATTCGAACTCGCCGGCCCAATCGATGCGATAGCCGGTCGGCAGCTTCACATTGCGCGCGATGCGCTGCTGGGCTTCCGCCACCGCGCCGGCGAGGTCGCGGCCGCGCACGCTGAACTTGATCGGCAAGAAGCGCTGGTTGCGCTCGCGGAAGATATAGGATGCGCCGGTGTCGAGGGTGATGGAGGCGAATTCGCTCAAAGGTATGTAGGCGTTGCCCGTGGGGGTCTGAACCCCGACCTTGATGTCGCGCACATTCTGGATATCGCTCCGATATTGGGGCGCCAGCCGCACCACCACGGCGAATTGGCGGTCCGCCTCCAGAAGATTGGTCGCCACCGTTCCCCCCAAGGCGGCTTGAACGACGGCATTCGCGTCGCCGACGTTCAAGCCGTAACGTGCAGCCTTTTCGCGATCGACCTTGATGTTCAGATTGGGCTGCCCGAGAACCCAGAACGCGCCAAGATCCGCAATTCCCTTCACCTTGGCCATTTCGGCCATAACTTGCTTGGCGATCTGTTCGAGCGTCGGCAGATCGGGGCCGACGATCTTGATGGAGTTGGCGCCTTTGACGCCCGACAGTCCTTCCTCGACGTTATCCTGGATGTACTGCGAGAAATTGAAGTTGATGCCGACGAATTTCTGCGAAAATTCCTTCTGGAGCTGCTCGACAAGCTTCTCCTTGGTGAGCCCTGCCGGCCACTCGTCGAACGGCTTCAGCGGCACGAAGAACTCCGCGTTGAAGAACCCCGCAGCGTCGCTGCCGTTATCGGGACGGCCATGTTGCGAGACCACCGTGATGACCTCGGGATGGCGCAGCAGAATTTCCCTGATCTCGTTCACGATCGGCATGCCCGCCTCGAGCGACAGGGTGGGCGGCATCGACGCGCGAATCCACAGGTTGCCTTCTTCGAGTGTCGGCAAGAACTCGCTGCCGAGACGCGAGCCGAGCACGCCGCTGGCCGCCAGGAAAACAAGTCCGATCGCGATCGTCGCCGGCCGGTTCCGCAGCGACCAGCGCAGCAGGGGCGTGTAGATTCGGCGCAAACCGCGCACGACGATCGTCTCGACCTCGCTGACGTGCTCCGGGAGCAGCAAGGAAGCAAGACACGGCGTCACGGTGAACGTCGCCAGCAGCGCTCCCACCAGGGCGTAGGCATAGGTTCGCGCCATCGGACCGAAGATCTGGCCTTCGACACCCTGCATGGTGAACAGCGGGATGAAGGCCGCGACGATGATCGCGGTGGAGAAGAACACTGCTCTATCGATCTGCAGCGCGCTGACCAGGATCAGTCGCAGCCGGTCGGTCCATGTCGAGTCGGTCGCTGTGGGATCGTCACCCCAGCGCTTTTCGGCCAGATGCTGCAATTGCCGTTGTTGGTCTTCAGGCGTCGCCTGAAAGTTGCGATAGATATTCTCGACCAGGATGACCGCGGCATCGACAATGATGCCGAAATCGACCGCGCCGACGGACAGCAGGTTTGCGTCTTCGCCGCGCAGGACCAGGATGATGATGCTGAAGAACAGCGCGAACGGGACGTTGGCGCCGACGATGATGGCGCTGCGCAGGTCGCCGAGGAACAGCCATTGCACCACGAAAATCAGCAAACAACCGAACAGGAGGTTGTGCAGGACGGTGCTGGTGGTGACGGCGACCAGCGTGCTGCGGTCATAGAACGGCACCAGTTTCACGCCGGGGGGAAGGCTGCCGTCGGCATTGATCTTGTTTATCTCCGCCCGGATGCGCTTGATGACGTCATTGGTGTGCAGCGTGCGATTCATGATGACGATCGCCGCAACCACGTCGTCTTCATGGTCCCGACCGGCCTTGCCGAGCCGCTGCGCATAGCCCACCGAGACCTTGGCAACATCTTTCACGAATATCGGCAGCCCGTTCGGCGCCGAAAGCATGACGTTCTCGATGTCCCGGACCTTGTAGCCCTGGGTCAAATCCTTCGCGCCGCCGCTGTCCATGAGCCCGACGCCGCGAACGTTCACCGACTGCTGCCCGACATTGATGGTGCGGCCGCCCACATTGATGTTGGCGTTGCCGATAGCGCTGATCACCTGCGGCAGCGTCACGCCGTAGGCTTCGAGTTTCTGCAGGTCGACGTCGACGTGATATTCCTTGGTCGTGCCGCCCCAGGTGTTGACCTGCACGACCCCGGGAACGGACAGGAGCCGCCGCTGCAATATCCAATCCTGGACCGTGCGGAGATTGCTCAACCCGAAATGCGGCGGTCCGACCACCTGATAGCGGTAGATTTCTCCGACCAGGCTGGTCGCCTGGATTTGCGGCGTCACCCCGTTGGGAAGGCTGACGTTCTGCTGCAGGTTGATGGCCGTCTGCGTGAGCGCGAAATAGTAGTCGACGCCATACTGGAATACGACCCGGACGAACGACAAGCCGTAGAATGAGGTCGAGCGGATGACGTCGACGCCCGGCGTCGCGGCAAGGCCGACCTCGATCGGGATCGTGTAGTAGCGCTCCATCTCCTCGGCGGACAGACCCGGAGATTGCGCCGTTATTTCCAGGATGACGGGCGCCGGATTGGGATAAGCCTCGATGTTGAGCCTGAAGAACGCAAAGATGCCGGCGCCGACAAATGCGAGCAGGCCCAACAGGACCAGCGGGCGTCGGGTCAAGCTGAATGTGAGAAGCCCCTTGAGCAGAGATTGCCCCCGAATCTGAGGATTGCGCCGCGTCCGAGAATAAAGGCTGGCACTCCCCGGGGCACTCCGCAATTGGAATGAATCGTAGACGCTTTCTATGCAAGGCGATGCCGCAGACCAGCGGCTGTTTTGCCGACTGACGCAGCAATTCCTCGAGCTCCCCGGAGGAGCGTGGTCGAGGTCAGACCGGCAGGCCCGCCTTAAGGAGGCCGGCCTCATAGCGCCGGCGGTCGACGTCATGCCTGTAGTGCTGGGTTGCCAGGTGCGCGCCGACCGAGAATTTCGATTCGCGCTTTAACACCTCTGTAGCGTGCGCGGCGGCCGCGACTGAGTTGCCCATCTGCGCGAAAGTGGCTGCGAGGAAGGCATGATGCGTGTGGTCAGGCCGTGTCATCCGCGAGAAGGCCTCCACGGCTTCGGCGTATTTCTCGGCGCAGTAGCAGGCGCGTCCGAGATGGCTCCAGAAGCGCTCCGGGTGATAAGGGTTGAGGCGCATCGCCCTCTTGATCCAGTCAATGCCCTCCTCAGGTCGCCCGAGCCATGTCAGAAGCTCGCCCTGCTGGACGACAACAAGGTCGTAGTTCGGGTTCAGTGCGAGCGCCCGTTCCTGATGGTACGCGGCTCTGTCATGATCATCGCGGTTCAGGTTCACCGCGGCGAGAATCCGGTGCACGTCGCTGTCATTGTCATCAAGCCCCAGCGCGGTCTCCAACTCCGCGATTACTTGCTGGAAGGTCGCTTCCCGATCCGCGCACCAGCCATAAACCCACGTCTGGCCCAGCACGCATGCCTTCCAGGCGTGGGCATGAGCATAGTTCGGATCGAGCGCGAGGGCGCGATCAAGCAGGCGCTGCGCTTCCGAGTTGTCAGCTTGTGTCGAGCGGTGATGCAGCACCTTCGCGGCCAGCACGTACTCATAGGCCACCATGTTGTCGGGGCGCTTGCGTTTCGCACGATCATGGGTAGCGGCCTCGAGGCGCCCGGGCAGCGTCGCGACGATCGCACGGGTCACCTCGTCCTGGATGGCAAAGATATCTTCGATCTCCCGGTCATAGCGTTCGGCCCAAATGTGCCGGTCGGTTTCTCCGTCGATAAGCTGCACGGTGGCACGGACGCGGTCCCCTATCTTCCGCACGCTCCCCTCAAGGACGTAATCGACGCCGCATTGGCGTGCGACCTCCTGTACTTTGACTGCCTTGCCCTTGTACACGAAGGTGGAATTGCGCGAGATGACGAGCAGGTCGTGGAAGCGCGACAGCTCGGTGATGATGTCTTCGGTGAGGCCGTCCGCGAAGAACTCTTGCTGGGGATCACCACTCATGTTGACGAGCGGCAGCACGGCAATGGACGGCTTCTTGGAGACTGCTATCGCGACCGCAGTGTCGTCCGCGCCGTCCGACGTGCTTTTTGAGTCCTGTTCAAGCTGGACCCGAAAGGTGTGGATAGGCCTTGCGATATTCTTGACGCTCTTTTCGCCGAGATCCTCGAATTCCACATCGTCCAGTCGCTGACCGACCTGCTCGCGCACCGCGCCAGATACACAGATGCCACCTGGCTCGGCGAGCATTTGCAGGCGCGCGGCGACGTTGACACCGTCGCCAAAGATGTCGTCATCCTCAACGATGACATCGCCCAGATTGATGCCGATGCGGAACTGCATCGACCGCGCCGACGGAACGTCCGCGTTGCGTCGCGCCATCCGGCGTTGAACCTCCACCGCACACAGCACAGCATCAACAACGCTGTGGAACTCTACCAGCATGCCGTCGCCGGTGGTCTTGATGATACGGCCGCGATTCTTGGCAATGGCCGGATCGATGAGCTCGATCCGATGGGTCTTGAGGCGCGCAACGGTCCCGGCCTCGTCGACCTCCATGAGCCGACTGAAGCCCACCATGTCAGCGGAGAGCACCGCTGCGAGCCTTCGCTCGGGGCTGGACACGTGCCTCTCTTCGGTTGATCGAATTTTAGCACATAAGACGCATCCGCCCAACCTTGTTTCGCAAACGCGGCATACCGGGCGACGTGCGACACTTTGCCAATGAGCAGCCTCGGATGGCGTAGACCAGAGATTGAGCTGGCGGACGATTACCATCCGGGCAGCGTGCGACCGGAGATGTCCCGCCGGCCTTCGGCCGCTGTTGCGGCTATTTCCCGAAGAGCGGCCTGATCGTTGCGCAACTCGAATCGCAGCAGCCACACACCAGGATCGATCCGCTAAGCCGGCGGAAATTGCTTCGTCGGCAACGCGGCGCAATGGTCGTAGATCGCCGACGGCCGGGTGAACCACACTTTTTCTTTCTCCGGATGGCTGACGATATGCTGCAACGCCTCGCGCAGCATGCGCAGCCTGTAGGGCTGGCCCACGATCATCGTGTGCAGGGCGATGCCGCAGACCAGCGGCTGTTTTGCGGATTGACGCAACAGCTCCTCGAATTGACCGATGGTGAAGTCGCGGAATTCTTCCGGCGAGTGATGCCGCACCAGAATTTGCGGGCTGTCGTTGATCTCGATCGGGTACGGAACGCTCATGATTGGACCCGAGCGCGTCTTCATCCAGAGCGGCTGATCGTCGGCCGGCCAGTCCATCAGGAAATCGAACCCGACCTCCTTCAACAGGTCCGGTGTGTGGTGCGTCGCCGCCATCCAGGGCGCCATCCAGCCCCGCGGCGGCTTTCCCGACGCGCGCGCGATCGCGTCGCGAACCTCCTGCAGGAATCGCTTCTCGTCGGCTTCCCACATATGGCTGTGACGTTCCGCGTTGGTGCGGCCGTGCCCAATGAACTCATCGCCGCGCGCCTTCAATGCGTCGACGATGCGGGGTGCATAGTCGAAAACCGCGGTGTTGATGAGGTGTGCCGCCGGCAGGTTCAATTCATCAAAGAGTTCGAGACAGCGCCAGACGCCGACCCGGTTGCCGTAGTCGCGCCACGCGAACGTTCGCGGGTCCGGCGCAGCGCCCGCGACGGTCAAGAGATGACCTTCACCCGCGCCGAACGCAAAATGCTCGATATTGAGGCCGAGATAGACCGCGAGCCGCTTTCCGTCCGGCCAGGAATAGTCCGGGCGGTCAACGATCGGCGAATAGGCATAGCGATGATGATATGGAAGCTGCATCATTGTGCTCCTGCAAAGCGCGGCTCAACGAACCGGATCGATCGGCGTCGCCAGGCCAAGCCGCGACTCGATCGCCTCCGCCGCTTCGAGGCAAAGGTCTTCGCGAAGCCTCTGCCCGGTGACGAGCACGCCGATCGGCAGTCCCGTCGCCTCGTCGCGGCCGGCCGGCACACAGGCCGAGGGCAGCCCCATCAGGTTCGCAGGCATCACCGGGCGCATCAGCTCCATGGTCGCGGCCGTTCCCTCAGGTGTCGCCGAATCGAAGCCGTGCTCGAACGGCAATTGCGTCCAGGTCGGTGAAAGCAGCAGCGGCCTGTCTGCCATGAAGGTGGACCAAGCCCGCGCGATGCCGTCACGCTCGACCATCAGGTTCGAAAATGCGGCGGCGTCGGCCAATGGCGGCACCGCCTGAATGGTGGTGTTGAGGAATGCGAGTGCGTCGGCGCCCATCATCGGCGACAGCTGGGCGAGCACCGAACCGAAGTCGCCGATGATCAGGCGGGCCCAGCAACCGATCGCGTCCTCGTAACGCGGCGGCGACGCCTCTTCGACGATATACCCGGCATCGGCCAGGGCTTTTGCCGCGCGTCGAACCGCAGCCGCCACCGCCTTGTCCGTGCTGCCGCCAGGGGGCTCGGGCATGACCGCAACGCGTATTGGACGGGCCACGGCGGGGCCCTCGAAGGGCGCATCGATGGACCAGGGATCGCGCGGATGCGCGCCCATCAGGATGCGCAAGCCGAGCCGCACATCGGCGACGCGGCGGGCCATCGGGCCCTGCACATTCATCATTTGCACCGCCAGCAGATGATCCTGCGTCGGGACATAACCCGCATCGGGCACACGTCCCGCTGAAGGCCGGATCGATGCGATGCCGCAGGCGTTGGCCGGATTGCGCAGCGAACCGCCGATGTCGTTGCCAAGTCCGATGGGGCTCATGCCGCTCGCGAGCGCGGCAGCCTCGCCGCCGCTTGATCCGCCGGCGGTGCGGCCTGGGTGCCATGGATTTCGGGTGAGCCCATGCAGCGAGCTGACGGTGTGAATGCGCAGCGCCATGTCCGGCAGATTGGTGCGGCCGATCGGGATCGCGCCGGCCGCGCGCATCCGTGCGACGACCGGAGCATCCGCCGGCACGATCGCTTGTGCCAGCGCCGGCACGCCCCAGGTGGTGGGGAGCCCGGCCATATCGATGTTCTCCTTCACCGTGAAGGGCACGCCGTGCAACGGACCAATCGCCTCGCCGGCGGCCAGCCGTTGATCAGCCTGCTTCGCCGCGGCGCGAGCCTCTTCACGCAACACTTTCACGATCGCATTCAGCGCCGGATTGACCGTCTCGATGCGATTGAGGTGCGCATTCACGACCTCCAGCGAGCTCAGCTCGCGCTTGGCGATGCGCTGCGCGAGCTCGCTCGCCGACGATTGCCAGATTTCGCTCATGGGATTTCCTTTGGAAGACAATTGGCCCAACAAGGATCAGGAGACAGTAAGCCATGACGATCCTCAGCCTGACCACCCCGAAAGGTGGGAGGACGCAAGGCGCATCAGGTCAACAATTGGAACCCGAGTCAATCGACGCCCGATGACGCAGAGACGGGCGCAGCCAAAGCTGCATATCGCTGGATTCGCTCGAGGAGCTCTGCGATTGCGGCATGAGCCCTCACTCGGCTCCCGCCATTGTGATGGGACCTTCGGCCGGGCTAGCATGGGCCAACGAAAACGAAGATGCAGGGGAGACGCATGGGCCGAAAGATCGCGATCGTGGGAGCAGGCGCCGTTGGCGGCTATACCGGCGCGCATATGGTGCAGGCCGGCGAGGACGTGACCTTCATCGATCCATGGCCCGAGCATGTCGAGCACATGCGAAAGCACGGTCTGCGCGTCACTCACGCGAAAGACGTGGCGGAATTCCAGGTGCCGGTACGCGCGCTGCACGTGACCGACGTGCAGTGCCTCGCCAGGGAGAAGCCGGTCGACATCGCCTTTGTCTGCATGAAGTCCTACGACACGGCGTGGGCGACCATGATGATCCGGCAATATCTGGCGCCGAACGGCTATGTCGTCTCGCTGCAGAACTGCATGAACGAAGAGACGATCGCCGGCGTGGTCGGCTGGGGCAAGACGCTGGGCTGCATTGCGAGCAGCATCACCGTGAACCTGCCAGCGCCCGGTCACATTCACCGCGGCGCGGGAAAGGGCGGGACCGCGCATACCGTCTTCCGGACCGGCGAGGTGCACGGCCGCATCACCGACCGCGCCGAGGAAATCCGCCGCCTGGTCGGCACCGCCGACAGCGCCATGGTCACCAGCAATCTCTGGGGCGAGCGCTGGTCGAAGCTCGTCGCCAATGTCATGGGCAACGGGCTCTCGGCCTGCACGGGGCTACCCGGCGGCGAGATGCTGCAAAACGAGCCGATCCGCCGCTTCTCCACCCGGCTCGGGAGCGAGGCGATCCGGGTCGGGCAGGCGCTCGGGTATCAGCTCGAGGAGATCCTGCACCTGCCGCCGGAGACGATCGCCCGCGCCGGCGAGGGCGATGAGGCGATGATGAAGGCGTGCGACGAGCAGCGCTTCAAGGACGGCAAGCGCGTCGCAAGTGAGCAGCGCCCGTCCATGGGCCAGGACATGCAGAAGGGCCGGCGGACCGAGATCGAGTTCATGAACGGGCTTGTGGTGCGCGAAGGCGAGAAGGTCAGCCTCACCTGCCGCGCCAACGCGGTGCTGACCGACCTCGTCACGCGCGTGGAGAAAGGCGAGCTCAAGCCGGATCCCCGTCACATCACCGAGCTTCGGCTGAACTGACGTTTGATCCGGAAAATGAATGTAGGGTGGGCAAAGCCAACGGGTCCGCGCGAACGCGCGGCCCGACGACAGGCTCCGCGTGCCCACCATTCACGATGACGCCTGTCGAGGAATGGTGGGCACGGCGCTTTGTGCCTTTGCCCACCCTACGATCTCAGGCTGAATTAACCGCGCGCTCGTTCCACGATGTCCATCGGCAATCCGTTCGCCGGCCGCAGGGTGATGCGCTGCTGCGGCCAGATTTCCGCGTTCTGCGCCAAGCGCATGTCGAAGCGGCGCACGAGCACGGCGAGTACGATGGCGGCTTCCTGCAGGGCAAATGCGGCGCCGATGCAGATTCGCGGACCGACGCCGAACGGCATGTACGCAAACCGTGGAATGCTGCCGCGAGCGTCCGGCATGAACCGCGAGGGATCGAAGATATCGGGCCGGCTCCATAGCCCTTGATGCCGATGCAGCACATACGGCGCGATCACGATCAACGATCCCCGCTTGATGTCGACCTCTCCAAGCCTGTCGCCCTTCTCGGCGCTTCGGCTGACGGCCGCGATCGGTGGATAGAGCCGCAAGGCTTCCTCAATGACCGCCTTGGTCACAACGAGCCGGTCGGGCAGGCCGTCGATCGGGCCATCCAGCTCCCGTTCGGCCTCCTCGCGCACGCGCGCCCACCATTGCGGCGACTGGGACAGCAGGTAGATCGACCATGTCAGCGCGTTGGCGGTGGTCTCGTGGCCCGCCGAGAGGAAGGTGAGGATGTTCGATTTCACCTCGGCGAGACTCAATTGGCGCCCGGTCGACGGATCGAGCGAGCGCAACAGCAGCGTCAACAGGTCGTTCGGACCCTCGCCTTCATCAAGCCGTGCGAGCCTTCGGCGCCTGATCTCGATGATGTCGTCGATGACTCCCTCGAAGTAAGCCATCGTGCGGCGCAAGCGCCGATGACCCGGCCGCGGCACGTATTGCGGCACGCCCAACAGATCCAACGCGCCGATGCGGCCGATCACGCCGAAATAGGCATTCATCGCGAGACGGAATTCCTCGAAGTCTCCGCCGATGCCGTCCGAGAAGATGGTGAAGGCGAGCGTGTTCAACGTCAGCAGCGCCATCTCGGCAGCGACATCGATGCGGGCTCCGGATCCGAGCTTGCTCCATTTGTCCGCAAACTGGCCGCCAACGGCCAACATCGCTTCGACGAAGTGAGAAACCGTGCGTCTTGAAAATAGCGGAGCGAGCGCGCGCCGCTGCGCCTCCCAGCGCGCACCCTCGACGCTCAGAAGGCCATCGGCGAGACCGGCGGCGAGAATGCGACGCTGGATCGGGTCCTTGGGGTAGTTTGTGGAATTGTCCATCAGCACGCGCTTGACGGCCGAAGGGTCGTTGATCAGGAATGCGTCGGTAAAAGGCAGTCGGACCTTTGCGATCGGCTCACGGAAAAAATCCGCGCTCCAGCATTCCAGCGGATTCCTCTTTAACCTCACAAGGAGCTTGAAGAGACCCGGCCGGACCGCCGCAGGATAGGGGGCCGGTGGGCGAAAATCGGCTTTGCTGCGATCCAGCATCAAGTGACCCGACGCAAGTAAGAATTGGCACTTAAATCGTCAGCCCAAGCAACGAAGGAAAGTGGCAACAGGTTCCTGTAGCAGAGCTTGGCCAGACCACAATAGCTCTGCTTTTCCTTCGCCAACGTGACCTTGTGCACTCTTGGTGCTTGCTTAATGCTTTCTTGGCGCCTTCAAGCCTCTGCTTGATCGAACTGCCCGGCGCCTGTCCGGCAGAAGAGGTTGGGTGCCCTCGACTTGAGGCGCGCTGACAAGCCGCCCCGAAGGGATCCCCTTACTCGCCAACCGAGAACGGATAATCAAAGCCGGCTCAACGAGCCGGCTTTTTTGTCGGTCCGGTGTTGTCAAAGCGCTAGCGCTGCGGCAACCGCTCGAACGCCGGCATGCCGTCGGGCACGTGGTGGAAGGGCTGCTTGTCGACGGTATAGATCGCGACTTGTGGCATGATCTGCGCCGGCTTGTCGAGCGTGCCGACCTTGATCACGACGAGCGGGACATTCGGGCGCGTCACCATATGGGTCCCGCATTCGGCGCAAAATTCCCGCGTTACCGGCTTCGCCAGATCCTTGCGGGCAAACTGCTTGGGCGCGCCCTTGGTGTATTTGAAGCTGTCCGGCGGCAACGCAACGAACAGATTGGGCGAACCGCCGGTGATGTACTGGCATTCGCGGCAATGGCACTGCGCCTGCATCACGGGTTCGCCCTCGGCCGCATAACGCACCGCGCCGCAATAGCATCCGCCTTCCAGTTTCATGACGTCCTCCTGGTTTTTGTTTGGAGAACAGTTTCGACGCCGTAGCGGGTGTTTGCAATCCCCGCTGCGACAAAAAGAAAGGGGCTCCAACTTGCGCTGGAGCCCCTCAACGGTCGGGGCATTTGCCGGGTATGTGCCCAAACCGAAGGTCTGGGCCTGGCCCGTTCGGACCAGGCCCAGGAAGGACTTCAGTAGTTGTAGGCGCGCTCGCCGTGGTCGGTGATGTCGAGACCCTCGCGCTCCGCTTCCACGGAGGGACGCAGCCCGACGACCAGGTCGACGACCTTGTAGAGGATCGCCGAACCCACACCCGACCAAACGAGCGTGGCCAGCACGGCCTTGCCCTGCGCGATCATCTGCGTGACGAGGTCGTAGGTGCCGGCATTGTTGCCGGTGATGTTGGTGTAGTCGGTGATGCCGACGCCACCGAGCGCCGGGTTGACCAGGATGCCCGTGCCGAGCGCGCCGACGATGCCGCCGATGCAGTGCACGCCGAACACGTCGAGCGCGTCGTCATAGCCGAAGGTGTTCTTCACGGTGGAGACGAAGAACAGGCAGACCGGCGAGACCACGAGGCCGAGCACGAGCGCACCGATCGCGCCGGCGAAGCCGGACGCCGGCGTGACCGCGACGAGGCCCGCGACCGCACCCGAGCAGATGCCGAGCAACGAGGGCTTGCCCTTGAAAGCCCATTCGAACAGCAGCCAGGACAGCGCCGCACCGGCGGTCGCAACCATGGTGTTGACGAAGGCGAGCGCGGTGGTGCCGTTGGCCTCCAGGTTCGAACCGGCGTTGAAGCCGAACCAGCCGACCCAGAGCAGCGAGGCGCCGATCATGGTCATGGTCAGCGAGTGCGGAGCCATCAGATCCTTGCCGTAGCCGACGCGCTTGCCGATGATGAGTGCGCCGACGAGACCGGCGATGCCGGCATTGATGTGCACGACGGTGCCGCCCGCGAAGTCGAGCGCGCCGGCGCCGGCGAGCCAGCCGACCGAGTTCGTGACCGCATCGAGCTTGGCTTGCGCGGCGGCCTTCGCCGCCTCGCCGCTCGCCGCAGCCAGCGCCTTGGCGGCGTTGGCGACGTCATCGGGAGCGGCGACGTACCAGACCCAGTGCGCGATCGGATAGTAGATGAAGGTCGACCACAACAGGATGAACAGCATCACCGCCGAGAACTTGATGCGCTCGGCGAATGCGCCGACGATCAGGGCCGGGGTGATCATGGCGAAGGTCATCTGGAACACGAAGTAGGCGAGCTCCGGAATGACGACGCCGTTGGAGAACGTCGCCGCCGTCGAGTTGGCGTCGACCCCGTGCATGAAGGCCTTGCTGAAGCCGCCGACATAGGCCGTCATGCTGCCGCCGTCGGAGAAGGCCATCGAGTAGCCGTAGAGGGTCCAGGTCACGCCGATCATCGAGACGATCGCAAACACCTGGGTCAGAACCGAAGCCATGTTCTTGGTGCGCACAAGGCCGCCATAGAACAGGGCGAGACCGGGAATCGACATCATCAGAACAAGCGCGCTGGAGGTGAGCATCCAGGCGACGTCGCCCTTGTTGGGAACGGGCGCAGCCGCTGCAGCAGGTGCCGCCGTCTGGGCCAGCGCGGTATCGGCGAAGCCGACGGCACAAAGCCCTGCCAGAAGCGCGAGGGCAGCCAGTCCCATGTTGCTGGGACGCTTAAACGTCATTTTCTTGTACTCCTGAGTGGTAAGGTGTGAGCGCGAAATCAGAGGGCCGCGGCATCCGCTTCGCCCGTGCGAATGCGGATCGCATGGTCGAGGTTGATGACGAAGATCTTGCCGTCGCCGATCTGGCCGGTCTTGGCCGCAGTCGTGATGGCCTCGATGGTCTTGTCGACCTGCTCGGAGGCGACCGCGACCTCGATCTTGATCTTGGGCAGGAAGCTCACCGCGTATTCGGCTCCACGGTAGATTTCCGTGTGGCCTTTTTGCCGGCCATATCCCTTGACTTCCGTCACCGTGAGACCGTGAACGCCAATGGCGGTCAGGGCATCGCGGACTTCTTCGAGTTTGAATGGCTTGATGATCGCCATAACAATTTTCATGGGTCCTATCCCCGCTTTTGCCCGGTACGGACGCGACCGGGTTCTCGACTGAGGTTCACCACGCGGAGAAAGATCACAACGCGGCGACAGCCGGGGGCGTAGAATCAAATGCCGTGCCAGATGGTTGAGGGGCCCTAACAAATTATGAACGCGGGCATTTTTGCCTTGAGCGGGGATCTCCCGACCCAGCGCAATCGGGTCGCGCCTAAAACTTGGACAGGGCTGCCTAATCCGTAATCGCGCCAGGGTTCGGACATAAAGGCTGCCCATGCGCCGCGCAGATTGGCGGTATCAAGGTAACGAGATTATTGCAGTGCCTCGCCATGCTGCGAGATATCGAGGCCCTCCAACTCCTGCCCCCGCGACACCCGGAGCGGAACGAAGAGGCCGACCAGCCTGAGCAGGGCATAGGTAACGCCGGCCGACCAGACCAGCGTGACGGCCACGCCGTAGAGCTGGATCAGCACCTGCTGGGAATGACCCTCGATCAGGCCCGCGGTCCCGCCGATGGAAGCGGTCGCGAAAACGCCGCACAGAAGCGTCCCGGTCAGACCGCCGATGCCATGCACGCCGAACACGTCGAGCGAGTCATCATATTTGAAGCGCTGCTTCAGCGAGGTGCAGGCCCAGTAGCAGACCGCGCCGGCGACGGCGCCGATGATGAGGCCATGCCAGGGCGCGACAAAGCCGGACGCTGGCGTGATGGTGCCGAGCCCCGCGACCGCGCCTGAGATCATGCCAAGCACGGAAGGCTTGCGCCGCACCCACCATTCGATGCCGGCCCATACCAGCGCGCCGGAGCACGCCGCGAGATGCGTCGCGGTGATTGCCATCACCGCGCGCGGGCTCGCTGAGAGCGCCGAGCCACCGTTGAAGCCGAACCAGCCGACCCACAACAGCCCGGTGCCGATCACGGCGAGCGAGAGATCGAACGGCGAGAGGTTTTCAGTGCCGTAGCCCTGCCGCTGACCGATCACCCGGGCCGCCACCAGTCCGCCGACGCCGGCGGAAAGATGCACGACAAGGCCGCCGGCGAAATCCAGGACGCCCATCGCGCCGAGGAAGCCGCCGCCCCAGACCCAATGCGCGAGCGGCACGTAGACAAAGATGAACCAGGCGATGGCGAACAACAGATAGGCCGAGAAGCGCATGCGGTCCGCGACCGATCCCGCCACCAGCGCCACCGTGATGATCGCGAAGGTCATCTGGTAGAGCATGAACAGCGCCTCGGGAATCGTCTTTGCCGCCGGATTAACGCTGTCCATGGTCATGCCGGCGAGAAAGGCGCGATCGAGATTGCCGATCCATGGGCCGTTGCCGACGAAGGCGAGCGAGTAGCCGAACGCGGCCCACAGGATCGAGACGATCATGACCGCGGCCAGCGACTGCGCCATGGTCGCCAGCACATTCTTTTTGCGCACCATGCCGGAATAGAACAGCGCCAGTCCCGGAATGGTCATCATCAGCACCAGCGCGGTCGCCACCATCATCCACGCGGTGTCGGCTGCATTGATCTCGGACGATGCGGCGTGTGCCGGCGTCGCCACAGCGAAAATCGCAGCAAACAGGATTGGCGCAGCGCGCAGCGCTGCACGGAACGGATGTGCCCCCATGACTTTCCCGGCAAGGTTCGTCGTTTGGTTGATCACCGCTCGGCATCGTTGGCGGCGGCGTTGTTGAAGTCTTCTTGAACGTCTTAGAGCGCGTCGCTGTCGGTCTCGCCGGTGCGGATGCGCAGCGCGTGGTCGATCGGCGTCACGAAAATCTTGCCGTCGCCGATTTGGCCGGTGCGCGCATTGGCAGTGATGACCTCTATGGCCTTGTCGGCGAGATCGCTCGCCACCGCGACCTCGATCCGCAGCTTTGGCAGGAAGTTCACGACATATTCCGCGCCGCGATAGATCTCGGTGTGGCCCTTCTGGCGGCCATATCCCTTGACTTCCGTGACCGTCATGCCGTGCACGCCGATGGCCGTCAGCGCCTGGCGGACCTCGTCCAGTTTGAAGGGTTTGATGATCGCGACGACGAGTTTCATGGTCAGGCCTTCGTTTCCCCAAGCTTTATTGCGCCGGCAGGCGTCCCGGCAAATCTGGCATCTTTTCGGGCAAATGGCACAAAAAACTTGCAAGCGCGAGCGGAAACATCCGACCTGTGTCCTTAAGGCCCTGTACAGGGCTCAGGGTCGTCCGTCAGAATGAAGTCTTTGGCGGGTCCTGCAAGGCCTGCGGGTTTAGCTGTGTTGCTTAGTCGCTTAGGGGGAGACGAATGGCCAATCGCTCGTGGTTTTTTGCGTCCAACGGTCAGCAGCAAGGTCCTTATCCCGAGCCACAGTTTCGCGACCTGATCGCGCGCGGCGCGATCAGTCCGCAGACACTGGTCTGGTCGGAGGGCATGCCCGGCTGGCAAAAGGCCGGTGAAGTGCCGGGACTGATGGCAGGCGCGATGGCGCCGCCGATGATCCCGCCGGGCGGCGGTCCCGTGATGAGCGGTGGCGGCAATAACGCCGGCGCTGCGGGCTATGGCGGCAATGGGGCGTTTTCGCTCGACGTTGGCATTTGGGCCTTGCTCGGACGGAGCCTGCTGTTTGTGATCGGCGTGCTTCTGGTGATCCCGGCCCCCTGGGTGGCAACGAGCTTTTATCGCTGGCTCGTGCAGCACATTCGCGTGCCAGGCCGGCCGAACCTCGACTTCACCGGCCAGCTCGGCGACATCTGGTGGGTGTTCGTGCTGCTCGGGCTTTGCAGCTATGGCGGCGCGACCGGGTACGCTTCCGTTCGACTCATTCTCATCCCGGTGCAGGCCTATCTGTCCTGGATGGCGGTGCGATGGGTCGTCGCAAATATCAGCTCCAACGGCGTGAAGCTGCCGCTCGAGTTCAAGGGAAGTTGGCTGGGTTATATCGGCTGGTACCTGCTGCTCATGATTTCCGCGATCACCATCGTTGGGTGGGCCTGGGTCACCTCCGCCTGGATGCGCTGGAACTGCCGCAACGTCAGCGGCACGCACCGTGAGGTCATTTTCACAGGGTCGGGATTGGAAATCCTGTGGCGCACGATCGTATTTGCCATCGGCTGCGCGTTCCTGATTCCAATTCCATGGGTGCTGCGCTGGTTCGCGAACTGGTACACGTCAAAAGTCAGCGTGGTCCCGCGCGGCGCTTACGCCAACGCTTAACTCTGCCGCCGCTGCCGCACCGAGCCTTCCTGCGCGACGGAGGCGACCAGCGTGCCGTCGACCTTGAAGATCAGGCCGCGGGTGAGCCCGCGGCCGCCCTGCGCGCTCGGCGAGTCCTGTGCGTAAAGCAGCCATTCGTCGGCGCGGAACGGGCGATGAAACCACATCGCGTGATCGAGGCTTGCCGGCATCATCCGCTTGTCGAACAGCGTGCGGCCGTAACGCGCCATGATCGCATCGAGAAGCGAGAAGTCCGAGGCGTAGGCGAGCGCGCACAGATGCAGCGCCGGATCGTCGGGTAGTTTCGCCGCGGTGCGGATCCAGACATGGATGCGGCCGTCGTCGATCTTCTGGCCGAAATAGCGGCCGAGCTCGACGGGCCGAAGCTCGATCGGGCGATCGGATTCGTAGTAGCGGCGGATGAAGTCCGGCATCTCGCGGAACATCTCCTGCTTGGAGACTTCCTCGGCGGTGAGCTTTTCCGGCGGCGGCACGTCGGGCATCTTGTCCTGGTGATCGAATGCACCCTGCTCTTCGGCGTGGAACGATACCATGATGGAGAAGATGGCATTGCCGTGCTGGATCGCGGTGACGCGTCGCGTCGTATAGCTCTTGCCGTCGCGCAGCCGCTCCACCTGGTAGATGATCGGGATCTGCGGATCGCCGGGCAGGATAAAATAGCAATGGATCGAATGCGGCAGGCGTCCTTCGACGGTGCGGCAGGCCGCAACCATCGCCTGGCCGATCACCTGGCCACCGAACACGCGCTGCCAGCTTGTCTTGGGACTGTTGCCGCGGAACAGGTTCACCTCGAGCGGCTCGAGATCGAGGATGGCGAGCAGGTCGATCAGGCTTTTGGACATGTATGACTTTCGGTCTCTCCACCGTCATTCCGGGGCGATGCGACAGCATCGATCCCGGAATCTCGAGATTCCGGGTCTGGTCCTTCGGACCATCCCGGAATGACGGCTTGGGGCTTGTTTCGCGAACCTGTTTTGCCCAGCTATAATGCGGGCGCAAGTGCGTATGAGTAAGCAGGTTCCCATGTCATCACAACGAAGCATAGTTATCGCGGGCGGATCATTTGCGGGATTGGGGCTCGCACTGGCGCTGCGACAGGGCCTCGGTGCCGAAGTCGCCGTGGTCGTGGCCGATCCGGCGCTCGGCGTGCGGCCAAGCCGCGACGGCCGCGCCACCGCCATCGTCGCCGCCTGCCGGCGGCTGTTCGAGGCGCTCGGCGTCTGGGGCGAGATTTCCTCCACCGCGCAGCCGATCCTCGACATGGTGGTGACCGATTCGAAGCTCGAGGACACGATGCGACCGGTCTTCCTCACCTTCACGGGTCAGGTGGAGCCGGGCGAGCCATTCGCGCATATGGTCGAGAACCGCCACCTCATCGACGCGCTGGTGGCGCGTGCCGAGGCACATGGCGTCGAGCTTCGCGCAACAGCCGTGTCCTCCTACGATGCGCGCGAGGACGGCATCGACGTGACCCTTGCCGACGGCGGCCTGATCGCCGCGAGCCTGCTGGTGGGAGCCGACGGTGCGCGCTCCAAGCTGCGCGAGCGCGCCGGGATCGCGACCCATGGCTGGGAGTACGATCAGTCCGGCATCGTCGTTACCGTCGGCCACGAGCGCGATCATCAGGGCCGCGCCGAAGAGCACTTCCTGCCGGCGGGCCCGTTCGCGATCCTGCCGCTGACGGGAAAGCGCTCCTCCCTGGTCTGGACCGAGAAGCGCAGTGAAGCTGCGCGCATCGTCGCGCTCGATGACGCCGCCTTCCTCGGCGAGCTCGAGCAGCGGTTTGGGCTGCACCTTGGCGAGATCACCGTGCTCGACAGGCCGCGCTCGTTTCCGCTTGGCTATTTCGTCGCACGCTCTTTCATCGCCGAGCGCCTCGCGCTGATCGGCGATGCCGCGCATGTCATCCATCCGATCGCCGGCCAGGGCCTCAATATGGGGCTGAAGGACGTCGCGGCCTTGGCGGAAGTCGTGGTCGACGCGGCGCGCCTTGGTATTGATCTCGGGCAGGCGGATGTGCTCGAGCGCTACCAGCGCTGGCGGCGCTTCGACACCATGGCGATGGGACTTGCGACCAACTCGCTCAACCTGCTGTTCTCCAACCGCTCGACGCTGCTGCGCACCGTGCGCGATATCGGGCTCGGCCTGGTCGATCGCGCGCCGCCGGTGAAGGAATTCTTCATCCGCCAGGCCGCGGGTCTATCAGGCGACGTGCCGAGGCTGCTCAAGGGCGAGGCGCTGTAGCGCGACGGCGCCATCCTCCGATGTTTTTATTCTTATTCTAAGTCTAATTCCAAAGTGGAGCGATTCTAGCGGCCCGCCACGCTTCTGATCTCAAGTGTTCGCTCAGGCAATGCTAGGTCCCCTGACTGTCGCGGACTCCATCGATGTCCGCAAAAGTTGGGGGCCACCATGTCGTCACGTCAGTTGCGGCGTTCGCCGGTCTTGCAGTCACGCCGCGATCGGTACGGTTTGTGCCGATCGGCGCTACTTGCGGCCACGGCGCTGTCTTTTCTCGGCGCCGGAAGCGCCGTTGCCGCGACCGACGGCGACAGCAACAGCAATCAGGTCCTCCTGGAAAAGCTCGATCGGATGGAAAAGCGCATCGAGACGCTTGAAGCCGAGCTGAAGCAGAAGAAAACGGCAGAGAAGAGCGCGAACAAGAGTGCGACGCCGGTCGCAAAGGACGTCGCGGCTTCCGACAAGGACGCCAAACCGCTAGGCGCGGAGACGACCGGCTCGATCAAGGACAGCAAGGCCGCGGCGATCGCCGATCAGACCAAGTCGGCGACAGCCAAGCCGGCGTCAAAGCAGGCCGATCGCGCAGCGCCTGGCGTACTTCCGGACGCCGAGGCGCCTGCCGCGGACAAGCCGATCCTCGGGCTCGAGCCCTCGCCCGTCCCGGGGCTAAGCCTCGGCGCCTATGGCGAGTTCTTCTTCGGCGCGATGCAAAATCCTGCCGCCGGTGGACAATGGCAGAACGGATTTGATGCGCGCCGGATGGTGCTGTTGCCGACCTATGCCATCACCGACAACATCATCTTCAACGCCGAGATCGAATTCGAGCATGCGGGCTCGGGCTTCGACAACGACGACAAGCTGCACGGCACAGCCGAGATCGAGCAGCTCTGGGTCGATTTCAAGATCCTCGATCAATTCAACTGGCGCGCGCCCGGCATCGATCTGGTGCCGGTCGGATACATCAACCAGCACCATGAGCCGACGCAATTCTACAGCGTCTTCCGGCCCGAGCTTTACAACGGGCTTATTCCGTCAACCTGGAAGGTGCCCGGCACGAGCGTTTACGGCACGATCAACGAGGATCTGAAATACCAGGTGATGGTCTCGGCCAGCAACGAGGATTTTGGCGACGCCTTTACTGCCCGCACGGCGGCAAAGACCGTTCCGCTTCCGGGCACGCCCTATTTCCCGGGCATCGACGGTCTCAATGCGCTCACGTTTTCAAATCCTCCGCTCGGCGATTTCCAGCAGCTCAGCGATGCCCTGGCGGTCTCCGGCCGGCTCGACATTACGCCGACGGTTCTGCCAGGCTTCGCCGGCAGCGTAAGCGCCTACTACTCGCCCAATGTCGTGCCGCGTGGCGCGCATGATGATTTCGGCAACTTCCTCGGCAAGTCGAGCATGACCATGCTGGACGCCGAATTCCGCTACCGCGTGCCCGATACCGGATTGGAATTGCGGGGTGAATCTGTGTGGGTCGAATTTGGTCACCCCGAAAACCTGCGCGCCAACAACGATACCGATCCGACCGACAACGTCGGCAAGACCATGTACGGCTATTCCGGCGAGATCGCCTATCACATCCCGATGGGCACGATCCTGAACAGCGACTGGGAAGCGGTGCCGTTCTATCGCTATACCTACGAGAACCTGCAGGCTGGCGGATTTGCCGGCACTGACCCCAACTTCCCCACCGGCCACGGCCAGGTCCAATTCCACACGGCGGGTCTTGCCATCTTCCCGTCGCCCAAGCTTGCATTGAAGCTGACCTATCAGAGGGTCATCGACAAGTCTCTCGCGGGCGCGCTATCGGACTCGTTCGTCGGCGGCGTGGGCTTCTTCTTCTGACCGAGCGCGAAAGGCACGGAGCTAGCAGACTGATGAAATGGACTCGTTACACATTGCCGGCCGCGGCGATCGCGGCGGCCGCCTCACCGGCTTATGCCGTCAAGTATCTTTCGATCGCGGAAGCCCAGAAGGCGGCCTTTCCCTCCGCCACGCATTTCACGGAAGTGCAGGCCGGCCGGGTCTGGAAGGCCGAAGCCGGCGGACACGTGGCCGGCTTCTTCGTGTTCGACCGCGTGGTCGGAAAACATCTGTTCATCGACTACGCGGTGGCGCTCACGCCGGCAGGCGCCGTGCATCGCGTCGAGATTCTGGAATACCGCGAGTCCTACGGGGGCGACGTCAGGAACCCGAGCTGGCTTGCGCAATTTGTCGGCAAGACGAGCAGCAGCCCCCTCAAGATCAACGGCGACATTCGCAATATCGCCGGCGCGACGCTGTCCTCGACGCATATCACCGAAGGGGTGAAGAGGGTGTTGGCGACCTATGGCAACCGCCTCCGCTGACATTCGCCGCGCCCGCCCGATGCTCGGCACCTTCGTGGAAATCGAGGTCGCAGCGGCAAGCCGATCGATGACTGCGATCGACGCCGCCTTCGAGGCCGTGGCGGAGGTGCACCGCTTGATGAGCTTTCATGCGTCGGACAGCGACGTCAGCCGCCTCAATCGCGAAGCCTGGCTTCTGCCGACGGTCGTGCACCCCTGGACGTTTCGTGTCCTGGAAACGGCGGTCGAAATGCATCGGCGTTCGAACGGCAGTTTTGACATCGCCGTTGCGCCGGCGCTGCAGACGATGGGGCTATTGCCTACCGTAAGCGGAAACAGCGCGATCGTCCGCGGGGCACGCCTGCCTGATGCGATCGAGCTGCTCCCGGGATACGCAGTCCGCTTTCGGCGCGCGGATATCGCCATCGACCTCGGCGGGATCGCCAAGGGTTTTGCCGTCGATCGCGCGCTCGAGGTACTTCGCGGCTTCGGCGTCGAATGCGGGCTCGTGAATGCCGGCGGCGATCTCGCCGCGTTCGGCGCAGAGCCGCAGGCGATCCATATTCGTCATCCGCGCAATCCGGGCGAGGTCGTCTGTCGCGTCGAGATCTGCAACGAGGCGCTGGCATCGACCGCCCGCCGCTTCGATCCCTTTGACACAGCGGAAACGGCAAGCTCCGCGGTGATCGATCCCTTGACGGACCAGCCGCCGCGACTCATCGACGGCACGACGGTGCGCGCGCCCTCCTGCATGATTGCCGACGCGCTGACCAAGGTGGTCATGATCAGCGGTGCCGACGCCGGCGGCCTGCTCGAGCGCTACGAGGCCGGCGCGCTGATGATCTCGCGCGACGGCGACCTTCACATCACCTCCAACTTGCATCACGTCATAAACCTTGCGGCTTAAAACCTCATTTCGCTACGCGATCTATGCGGCCTTTGCGGTGCTGTTCCTGACCGGCGCCGGCTGGTTTGTCGCAGATTGGCAGAAGGATGTTTCCAGCGACGACATCTGGCAGCAGGTCGCGGCCAACATGCTCATGGTGCATGGCGGCGCCGCCATGCTGGCGTTGATGATGCTGGGGGCCTTGATCCCGCTGCACTTCCTGCGCGCCTGGCGAGCCAGGAAAAATCGCGTGTCGGGATCGCTGATGGCCGCGTTCAACGTGGTGCTGATCGCGACCGCCTTCGGGCTCTATTATCTCGGATCCGAGACGCTGCGACCGTGGATAAGCTGGATCCACATCGCCGCCGGCCTGCTGCTGGTGCTGATGTTTCCGCTTCACATCGTGCTGGGCGGGCGGCCGAAGCAATAGCCTTGCCGACGAGACGCCGAGCGATCAGTGCTGCTCGCGCTCCGCCAGGATGAATTCCGCGACCGTCTCGATCAGCGTCGGATCGAGCGGCCGTTCGGGCTGGTTATAGGAGGCGGCGTCATCGGCCTCGTCGGTGACGTCGACCAGCACGTGATTCATATCCGGCAGCCATAGCGATTTCGCGGCGAAATCCGCTGCTCCCAGCGCGAGGAAGTCGAGCCGCGCGAGCTGGCGGTCGCGGCCGCCTGCGATGATCAGAGTCGGCCCAACGATCTTCTTCAGGGGATCGATCGGATCCTCGGTGAAGGCCGACGCGATGCCCGGCTGCATCGCCGGCGCAATCGCGAGCCCTGCCGGCGGCGGATCGACGATCTGTCCGGCCATGATGGCGTCGATGGCCTTTGCGATCGGCGCGAACTTTTCGGGCGGGAGCTGCTTTTCGAGCTGCGCCTTCAAGAGATCGCCCTGCTTGCGCGCGGCGGTGGCGAGCAGCACCAGCTTGTCGACCGGCACGCGCCGCGCGGTCAGGATCGCAACCAGCCCGCCCTCGCTGTGGCCGACCACGGCGACGCGCGAAAATTTTTGGCTGCCGCGCAGATAGTCGACCAGCGAAACCGCATCGTCGACGAAATCCTTGAAGCGGAAATCCTCAGGACGCCCGAACTCCTTTTTCCATCCGCCGGCGCCGCGCTTGTCGTAGCGAAGCGTCGCGATGTCGTGGGCGAGAAGTCCGTCCGAAAGCTTCTTCAGCGTGGCGGGCTTGAGCCGCGGCCCGCTGCCGTCATGGTCGGTCGATCCGGAGCCCGCGATCAACAGCGCCACCGGCGGCTTCTCGATGCCGGACGGAACGCTCAACCACGCATCGATGGCGCCGACCTGCACCTTGCTCTCCTCGGCTCCTGCGCTGGCAGTCGAGAGGCCGATCAAAAGCGACAACGCTGCCGCGACCGCGCGCATGGTGTCTTGATTGAGCATGCCCTAGTCGATCTTGCGCGCCTCCTCAGGCAGCATGATCGGAATGCCGTCGCGGATCGGATAGGCGAGCTTGGCCGAACGCGAGATCAACTCCTGCTTCGCCGAATCATATTCGAGCGGCCCCTTGGTCAGCGGACAGACCAGGATCTCAAGGAGCTTGGGATCGACGGTGTTTTCGGGTCGTTCTTGCATAGCGGATCTCCGGCTCTGGGCCGCGAACGCTTTAGCACATCAGCGCACGAGACGGCGATCAACATAAGGTGGCGATAGCGACCAGTTCCGCGATAACAGCCTCGGCTTGCTCCTTGGTGAGCGGCTTGTCCGACAACGCATAGCCGAGGAACGCCCAATAGAGGATTTGCGCGCGCAGTTGCGCCTTCTCGGGCGCAACGCCACGGGCGCGGATCAGGCCCTCGACATAATCGAGCCGTCGCCGGTCGATCGCCTGCACCGCGCTCCTTGCCGCGGCATCGAACGCCGCCCAGCTCCGCACCGCGCGCTCTAGCGCTAGCCTCTCCGAAAACACCCGGCGCAGCAGCAGGACAAGGGCGTTTTCGCCGTCGGCAGCCGCCTCGACGTTGGCGATGATCGCCTCGGCCGCGACCTCGCGCCAGGCTTTCAGGATTGCGGCGTGGAACGCGCCGATATCGGCGAAATGCCAGTAGAAGCTGCCGCGCGAGACGCCCATGGCTTTGGCCAGCGGCTCGGCCTTGAGCGCGGAAAAACCTTGTTTGCCAAGAGTCTTTAGGCCCTGGTCAATCCAGGCCCGCGCGGAAAGTTGATCGGTCATGTGGCAGCAACCATACACTGCTGTATTGACAGGCGCCAGCGCGTGATCTACGACCATACAGTACTGTATGGAGGACTCCGATGCGTGACATCCTGCTGCAGATTTCGGGGGTCGTGGCGATTATCGCCGCGCTGATCCATGGCGTGCTGTCGGAAGCAAAGATATTTCCGCGCGTGACTATCGAGCCGCAACGCCTGCGCACGCTGTTCCGCTTCGTCTGGCAGATCCCGACGATCGCCTGGATCGCCGGCGGCGTATTGCTGATCGCCGCGCCCTCGATGGCCTCCGAGGCGGCGAGGCACTGGATCGTCGCAACGTCGGCTGGCGTGCTGGCCTTCAGCGCCATCGGCAATGCGGTTGGCAACCGCGGCCGGCATTTCGGCTGGATGGTGCTCGGCGCCGCCGCGGTGATGGCGGTGGCGGGATATTAGCCGCACGACGAGCCAGGAGCAGATTATTCATGGCTGATCGCATCCGGCTGACCATCGACAATGGTGTCGCCGACGTCCGCTTGAATCAGGCGGACAAGATGAAGGCGCTCGATCCGGAGATGTTCAGGGCGATCGCCGAAGCCGGCGCCCGCTTGAGACGCGCCTGCTTGCTCAATCTCACGGCAGTTGCCCTGGCGATGTTGCAATTGCGCAACGCGGCGAACCATTCGTTGCGTCCACAACCGTGCGGAACTGGACCGCGCTGCGGCAGCAAAATAGGTTCCCGTTCGTCGACCGGGCGAGGCAAGGGGCGAGGTCCACGAGAAGCGTTCATTTGACCGTCGAGAACGCCGGCTAGGCTGGTGGCGTCAGATGGGGCGTCGGTTGGGGGTGTGAAGTGCGTAAGCGTGGCGGCGTTGCGTCCACGGCGAGGTTTTGCGCGCGTGTGTTGGCGGCAGCAGTGCTGGCGTTCGGCGCGTTGCTATCCACGCAAGCCAGTGCGCAGTGGGTCGAAGCCGGACCTTTTACCTCGACGAACACCGCCGCACCAACGCCTGGGATCGCGAACAGCAACACCATCGTCTACGGCATGGATGCGCAAGGCGATCCGGTCTATGGCGCGGCCAACGCCGTCCTGCAGAGCCCCACCGATCCGAACACCTATTGGGTGGCGACCGTCTCCGGCGGCATCTGGAAGACCACCAATGGCGGCGTGACCTGGACTCCGACCACCGATCATCAGCCCACGCTTGCGATCGGCGCGATCACGATCGACACCGCCGATCCGACCGGCAAGACGATGTATGCTGCTAGCGGCTATTACAGCGGCGGCGCTGTGAACGACACACCGGCGTCGACGATCCTGAAGTCGACCGACGGCGGTAACACCTGGCAGGCCATTTCGCCGACCGGTTATGGCACGGCGGAGTCCGTCAAGAACATCATCGCCATGGGCAACGTGATTGTGGTCGCGACGTGCTGCTCGGAAGGACACAATGGGGACTCCAACGCAGGCGGTCTGTTCCGCAGCACTGACGGAGGCCACATCTTCTCGGCGGTGCCGAGCTTCGGCAGCGGCGCCGAAGTCACCAACCTGATCAGCGCCAACGTCAACAACGAGAACGTGCTGATCGCCGCGCGCGGTGTGACCGATCAAACGCAAAACGCAATCCTCTATAGCGCCGACGAGGGCGCAAGCTGGACCACCCTGCTCTCGGCAGGGACAGTGGTGCAGGCGACCAACTCCCTCAACCCGAGCAATCTCGTCTTCTCCGGTGGCCCTGGCGGCAATACCCTCAACATGAAAGTGTCCGCAGGACCAGGAGGTTCGCTGTTCGTGGTGGTGGCTCAGACGGGCACCACATATGAGCCGGCCGTCGTGTTTTACACCCCACAATTCACGCCCGGCACGTCACCGGTCTGGTACAATCTTGGTGAAGCAGCCTTCACCACTCCCTCTGGAACGTGCGTAGGGCCGAACGGCTGCATTCTCTGGGCCAACAAACAGGCCAGTACGGATTTTGCGGTTATCGCCGACCCCAAGCAGCAGGGCGTCGCCTATATTGCCGGCGACGGCATCTTCCCAAGCGAAGCCACTTCAGAGGTCGCGACCCTTATCCGGGTCAACTATGATCCCACCACGAAGCTGGCGACCTACACGGCGATCAGCTTTCCGGGACTCAGCACCGCGCCTCATCCGGATACGCGATCGCTTTCCTTCAATTCGCAGGGCAATCTGCTGACCACCGATGATGGCGGCGTCTACGTCCTGAACAATCCAAATAGCCCGAATGGGACCTGGAGTGCCTTTGGCGGGGCGGCCTCCGACGGCAGCCCGATCCGCGCGATCGAGGCGTACCAGGCGGTGATGGACCCAAAGACCGGCCGGCTTGGCGTTGGCGTGCAGGACAACGGCGCTTCGGTCTCGCCGCCGAATGCCGTGATCGGACAGATCAAGACCGGCGTTGCCTGGCAAAACACGCTGCCCGGCGACGGCTTCAGCGTCGCCGTCAACTACAAGAACACGGGTCCCTCGATCCTGTATGCGACCGCCGACTATGGAAGCCTGGCGCGCGTCTTTGCCAACCAGAATCTCTCGACCGCGACGCCGCCGACGCTTCTCACCATCGACGTCGCGGGCACCGCAGGCGAGGGATTTGCAACATATGATCACACCATCAACGGCCCCGCGGTGGCGGTCAATGCAGTGGATCCGACCAAGCTCCTGTTCAGGACGACGCGGCTCTATACCTGGACTGATCCGGGCGCGGCCCTCTCCGGCAGCATCGATATCACCGATATCACGGCCGGCGCCGGTACCGTCCATCCAGTTGCAGGCAGCAATCTCTTTACCAAGACCGATTGGACCGAGAAACTCGCCTATGGCACGCAGGATGCGCCGGATGCGATCCTCGCAGGTGGGGCGCTTGCGGGAGGCGGGTACGGCGTTTTCTTGCGAACGCAGGCGCAGGCCAGCGCCGGAACTCCTATCGACGTCAACAACAATCTGCTGACATCCTACAACAATGCCGTCGTCAACAACGGAGCCGACAATCCCATCGGGGTCCTGTTCGATCCCCTGACCGAGAAGAAGTTCTTCATTACCGACATACACAATGTCTACGCGACCACTAACACCGGCAGTACGCTGCGGACGCTGACCCTGCCGGCCAATTTCGTGAACCCGGCAGGCCTCGCCTACATCGCCGACAGCTACACTGGTCAAGCCATCAACGGCGTCCGTGCGCTGGCGGTCGGCGGCGTCACCACGGACGGCTCACAAGGCTCGATCATCGAGACGGAGGCGCCGTTCGCGGCCAATGTGAACTGGATCAATCTCGGGCAGGGCCTGCCCAACGTCGTCGTCTACGGCCTGAACTATTATTCCGATGTCGATACGATGGTCGCAGCCCTCTACGGCCGCGGCGTCTATATCCTCTATGACGTCACGAGCTATTTTGCCGACGCAACCGAGCTCTGGTTCGGCAAGGCCAACAACGACTCCGCGCCTGACGCCTCACGCCTGACCGGAAGCCGCGCGCTGGAGAAGTTCGGCACGGGCACGCTGACCTTGTCGGGCGCGCCGACCTATGCCGGCGGCACCATCATCGACGCCGGCGTCGTCGCCATCACCGCGGACGCCAATCTCGGCGCGCCGCAAGGCGGCGTGACCTTCAACGGCGGCACGCTGCAGTTCAACGCGCCGGTGACCTCGGCGCGAAGCCTCGCGCTGAATGCCGCCGGTACCTTCGATGCCGAGGCAGATACGACCTGGTCGGGCGTGATCTCGGGTCCAGGTGCCCTGAACAAGAGCGGACCGGACACGCTGACGCTGACCGCCAACAACAGTTATCTCGGCGGCACCTTCATCCTGGGCGGCACGCTCGCGGTCGGTTTCGATGGCGCACTCGGCAATCCCTTGGGGCAGATCGGCATCGATGCCGGCACGTTCGCCGCCACGTCATCCTTCTCGACCGCGCGCACCGTGACGTTCGGCATCGATGGCGGCACCATCGATGTCGGCGCCAACACGCTGACCGCAAACGGACTCTGGATCGCCCAGGGCCCGGTGACCAAGATCGGCTCCGGCGTGCTCGCGCTGGAAGACACGAGCATCTTCCAGAATGTCACGGTGGGCGCAGGCACCCTTCAGGTCGATGGCGCGCTCGGCGGCACGTCGCTGCAGATCGCCACCGGCGGCATGCTGTCGGGCAACGGGCAGATCGCAGCGCCGACGACGGTGTTCGGAACGCTGTCGCCGGGCGCGCCCGGACCGGGCGTCTTGACCTTCACCTCGCCGCTGACACTGGCCTCCGGTTCTACGCTGCGGCTTGCCATCGACGGCACAGGCACCGGCGGAGGACCCGGCACCTACTCGCAAATAGTGGTTGATGGAGCGGCGCTGAACCTCGGCGGCACGCTGTCGCCCTTCTTCCGGGACATCGGCGGCAGCGCCACCAACACCTTCACGCCCGCGCTCGGCCAGCAATTTTTGATCGCTAGCGCCAGCGGCGGCGTCTCCGGCACCTTTGCCGGAGTCGATCTCAGCAACAGCGGGCTGCCGTCTGACTTGCGGATGGATACCATTTATGGATCGACCGCCGTCGATCTGGTGACGACGCCCTCCTTCTATCGCATTGCGCCGGAGGGATCGGTCTGGAGCGCCAACCAGCAGAATGTCGGTGCCGCGCTTGACGACTTGCGGCCCGCCGCCGGCACCGTCTCCACCAACACCACGCTGCAGAACGCGTTCAACGCGCTCTATCTTCTGCCGCCGGCCGAGCTCGGACCGGTGCTCACAGGGCTTTCGGCCGAGGGCGAAGCGCGCGGGGTTGCCAACGCGCTCGATACGCTCGATGCGTTTCAGACCGCGCTGCAGGATCACCTGATCGGCGGCCCGATGACGGCGGGCTTCAACAATCTCTCGCTGTCGGTGAATGGCGCCGGCCGCGACTTCTATTCGGCCTACAACAGCATCGCGAGCCCAGGCGCCGGCCCCACGACCGGCGTATCCGCCACCGCGTCCGCCGCGCCGGCGTCGCGGCCGGCGATCGAGCCCAGTCACTGGTGGAGCTCGGTGTTCTATCAGAACAACATGACCAGCACCTCGGCCGGCATCGCCGGCGGCTCGGCCAATATCACCGGCTTCATCGCCGGCTTGGAGGGCGAAGTGAAGCCCGGGCAATTGTTCGGCATCGCTGCCTCTTTTGCCCATACCGATGCCAGCGGCACCGACTCCGGCTCCGGCGATCATTATCTTGTGACGGCCTATGGCAAGCGCACCATAGGGCCGCTGCTGGCCGCGGCTTATGGCGGCGTTGCGATCTCCAGCGTCGCGCTGCATCACGATTTCCAGATGGGCAGCGGTATCGTCAACCAGGGCAGCAACGCCACCAGCCTGCTCGGCGGCGGATCGCTGGCTTACACGTTCCACTATCGCGGCCTTGATATCGCGCCGACGGCGACCGCCGCCTTCACCCATATGCTGTTCGACGGCACCAGGCTCACCTCGCCGATGGGCTTTGCCCTGAACGTGCCGCGGCAATGGGTCGATCGCTTCCGCTTCACGGTCGGCCCGACCGTCACCCGCACGGTGACGACCGACCGCGGCATGAAGCTGACGGCCAGCGTCTCCGGCGGCTTCCTCTATCAGACTGCGCCGGTCACCGCGCTTGACGCGCAGATCTTCACCGCGCCGGCTCTGGCGCAGAGCGCGCCCGCCGGCGGCGCCGGTGGCTATGCCGAGGTCGGCGTCTATGCGTCGCTGACCAACTGGCTCACAGGTTTCGTCCGCTGGCACGGCGAAGCCCGCGAGCACGCAAACAGCAACCAGGTCTCCGGCGGGCTCAGCGTGACGTTCTGATAGCTTGAACCGTCATTCCGGGGCGCGCGTAGCGCGAACCCGGAATCTCGAGATTCCGGGTCTGGTCCTTCGGACCATCCCGGAATGACGCCTGCGGCGTCACTGAAGCGGCGGGTCGCCGCTGGTGCGCTTCTTGGCGAGATCCATCTCGGTGACGGCGATCAGGATTTCGGCGCGGGTCTTCAGGTCGGGCGCTTCCAGCATCGCCTGTTTCTCGGCGGGCCCATAGGGCGACATCATTGCGAGCGCATTGACCAGCGCTTCGTTCGGCGCGCTCTCGACGCCTTCCCAATCGACCTTGAGGTCGTTGGCTTTCAGGAAATCGGTGAGCACCTCGAGCAGTGCCTCGCGGTCGACGGCATCCTCGCCCTTGCGCGCCGTGAAATCGTCGATGAACGGGAAGTAGTCGACCTTGCATTGCCTGTACGCGGTGAGCACACTCATTTCCTCGACAACCTTGAAGCGCGAGATGCCGGTGAGCTCGAGTATATAGCGGCCGTCGCCGGATTCGGCGAGCTGGGTGATGCGCCCGACGCAACCGACGTGGAACAGCACCGGCTGGGTCTCATTGGGCGAATGCGTGACGTCGGGCTGGATCATGCCGATGAGGCGATGGCCGTCACGCAGCGCGTCGTCCACCATCGCGAGATATCGGGGCTCGAAGATGTTCAGCGGCATTTGGCCGCGCGGCAGCAAGAGCGCACCAGGCAGGGGAAACACGGCAATCACCTCGGGAAGGTCGGCCGGCCCGCGATATTCGGCGTTGATCGGCATGAATGTCCCCGAAGTCAGGCTGTCCCACGCTCAAGCAATCTCAAGGCGCTCTTCCAGTCGTCAGCTTCAGCTTTTCGCATGATCTTGTCGGAAACCGCTGCACACTTTTTCCGGATCATGCGGCTCACGAAAACAGGATCGTCGACAACCGCTTGCGTCCCTCGATAGTGGCTTCATCGGCTCCGCCCCACGCCTCGAAGAACTGCACGAGCTGCTTGCGCGCGCCGTCGTCGTTCCATTTGCGGTCGCGTTTGATGATCTCAAGCAGTTGAGTCGTCGCCTCGCCGCGTTTGCCCGTCGCGTTCAGCGCAGTCGCGAGATCGAACCGCGCCTGATGATCGCGCGGGTTTGCGGCGACTTTCTGCTCAAGCTCACCGACCGGCCCGACCGACTGCGCCTGCTCGGCAAGATCGATCGCGGCCTGAACGGCCTTGACGGCCACATCGTTGCGCTTGGATTCCGGCACCATGGCCAGCGTCTTCCTGGCCTGGTCCATCGCGCCGGTCGCGACGTAGCATTTCGCCAGGCCCGCGAGCGCGGCGATATTGGTGGCGTCGTGCGCCAGCACCTCTGCATAGATCTGTGCGGCCGCAGCGGGATCGCCCTCGGCGAGCACCGCTTCGGCCTCTTGCAGGATTTCGGCGATATTGGGCTCGCCGGGCGCCGTGACGCCTTTGGTCAGCTTTTCGATGAAGGCGTTGACCTGGCTTTCCGGGATCGCGCCCATGAAGCCGTCGGCGGGCTGGCCGTTCACGAAAGCGATCACGGCCGGGATCGACTGGATGCCCATCTGGCCCGGGATCGCCGGATGATGGTCGATGTTCATCTTGACGAGCTTGACCTTGCCCTTGGCGTTCTGGACGGCCTTTTCGAGCATCGGCGTGAGCTGGCGGCACGGGCCGCACCATTCCGCCCAGAAGTCGATCAAGACCGGTTGACGCCGGGACTCCTCGATCACGTCCTTCATGAAGGTCTGGGTGGTGGTTTCCTTGATCAGATCGGGCGCCGAAGCCGGCGCCGCTCCATTGCCCTGTTCTACGATCGTCACGGGGTCCTCGTCCGCTTGTCCCTGAATTTCGGGCCCTTCTAGCATAGCCCGGGCGGCGTTTTCAGAAGTTCGGTTCCTTAAGTGGCGGTTTGGGCGGAAATTTCAATCGGCTCGGGAAGGCTCGCTCAAGTCGGAGATCGGGTGGCGGCAAGGAGCACCCTTCCGCCATGCTGTCCGGCAAACGCAGTCGAAACAAAGAGGTTTCCATGGCCAGAGCCTATTACAGCACCGTGTTCCGCGAGCCGGCCGCGGTGGTTTGGAAAATCATCCGCGATTTCAACAATTACCCGGTCTGGGTCGGTGGCGCCGGCGAAAGCGAAATCGAGGACGGCAAGACCGGCGACGCTGTCGGCGCGGTCAGGAGCGTGCATTACAAGGGCCGGCATATCCGGCAGCGGCTGCTTGCGCTGTCCGATGTCGAGCGGTCCCAAACTTACGAATTCTGCGGATCGCCCTCGCTGCCGGTCACCGGGTTTCGGGCGACATTGCAGATCAGGGAAATCGTCGATGGCAATGGCGCCTTTGCCGAATGGTGGGCGGATTTCGATGCGGAAGAGGCCTCCCGCGAGGAGCTCTGCGCCACACTCCGCGGCTGGTTCGGCCAATGGCTCGAATCCCTGCGAAGCGCGCTTGCCCGCGGGGCTGGCAGGAAGCCTATTGTCGCCCAGGCCTGACGGCCGTTCGAGTGGGGTTCCTGGCCAATTCGGCAGCTTTGGCCCTGATATCAGGCAATTTTTCCGCCTCTTGGCCGCGGCCTGACTGTTGCATTCGGGCTGCGCATTTGGCATACGACTGCGGTTGCCGGCACGGATTGTTGTCGCCAACTTTTCTTCGGATGCGGGTGTAGCTCAGTGGTAGAGCACGACCTTGCCAAGGTCGGGGTCGAGGGTTCGAGCCCCTTCGCCCGCTCCAGATTTCCCTTCCAATCCGCAGCGCAACGTCCCATCGCGGGCATTTCGCGCGAGCTCTTAGATCAGCCCGGCAATCTCCCGTTCCACGTCGAGGTGCCTGGGCTGCCAGCCCAATTCCCACCGCGCCTTTGCGCCGCTGAGCCGCTGGTCGCGCCCATAGCCACGCGCCCATTCGCCGAGCTCGGCCGCGACCTCGTCGACAGAAACGATTTGCGGCGCTTGCTTCGGTTCTCGCTCGCTCCACTTCTCTCCCGCTCGGGATGCGCTAACATTTTTATTGTCTGAAGCTGTTCAGACTCGAAGGGTTCGTCTCTCGAAACCTCCAATAATAACGCGCGCAGCCATTCGGCTGCATAGGGAGTGATGCGATGAAATCGGCTTTGCATCGATCTGTTCTTGCGCTTGCCGCCATCGGGCTGATCGCGGGCGGCAGCTATGCCGTCGCGCAGCAAAAGTCCCTGCACCACTATGAATCCGGCAACAAGCAATTCTGGAGCCACCCGCCGGATGACTGGTTCCTCGGCGATGAAACCGAAGCGCAGAAGGGGCTGGCGCCGCCGACCGGTCCGCAGACTGGTGCTTCCGACGCCGAGCTCGCGACCCTGATCAAGAAAGTCCAGGCCACGCTGCCGAAGGGCTTCAAGATCGAGGTCTGGGCGTCGGGCGTCCTGGCCGCGCGGCAGATGGCCTGGGGCGACAAGGGCACGCTGTTCGTCGGCTCCTTCGGCCTCGGCAACGTCTATGCGATCAAGGACAACAAAGGCAAGAGAGAGGTCAGGACCATCCTCAAGGGCCTCAACATGCCCACGGGTCTCACCTTCAAGGACGGCGCACTCTACGTCGTCGCGGTCGACAAGCTGATCCGCTACGACAACGCCGAGGACAATCTCGACAAGCTCGGCGAAGGCAAGGTGGTGTATGACGACATGCCGTCCTACCCCGTGTATGGCTGGAAGTATATCGCGGTCGACAAGGACGGCTGGTTCTACATTCCGTTCGGACCTCCGTTCAACATCGGCATCCCGCCGACGAGCGTCTCGCAGATCCGCCGCGTCGATCCCAGGACCGGCAACGCGGAAATCCGGGCGCTCGGCGTCCGCAACTCGGTCGGCGGCGACGTCGATCCGCGCAGCGGCAAATACTGGTTCACGGAAAATGCTCGCGACTGGCTCAGCGACGACACGCCCTCCGACAAGCTCAACATGATCGATCGGATGGGCGAGCACTTCGGCTATCCCTATTGTCACGAGGGCGACATTCCGGATCCGAAGTTCGCGATGGGCCACAAGTGCTCGGAGTTCACGCCGCCGGTCTTCAAGCTCGGCGCGCATGTGGCTCCGCTCGGCATGAAGTTCTACACCGGCAACATGTTCCCTGCCGCGTACAAGAACTCCATCCTGATCGCTGAGCACGGTTCATGGAACCGGCACAAGTACCAGGGTGGCCGCATCGTCCGCATCACGGTCGGCCCGGATGGCAAGAATCCAAAGCAGGAAGTCTTTGCGTCCGGCTGGATCGACGGCGACCAGAGCTATCTTGGCCGTCCCGACGACATCGTCCTGAACAAGGATGGTTCGATCCTCGTCGCCGACGACTGGGCCGGCGCGATCTATCGCATCAGCTACAGCAAGTAGCGCGAGCCGAAGCATGGCGGGGTTATCTCGCGCACTTGTAACTTGCGGATATTTTTTGCCGCCGTCCCTGCGTTCGCAGCGACGACGAAGCATTTGCGCCGTCAGCCGTTGGCCTCGCGCAACGTCTCATACGCCTTGAGATGCGTATAGGCCGTGCGCAGCTTCGGTACCGGAATCTTCGCATCGTCGGCGCGCGCGATCATGTCGCCTATGACGTGATCGGCCTCCACTTTCGCGCCAGCCTGGATATCGCGGAACATCGAGGCCGTCATCGGCGAGCCCTCGGCCGTGAGAAGCCCCTTGAAACGCTGGAAGGACGGCCCGCCGGGCTCGTGGCCCGCGGCTTTCGCGACCGCGGTGCATTCGTCGAGGATGCCGAGCAGGAAATCCTTGCCGCCGGGTGCGGCCACGATCGCGCCGACGGGGCCGCGCATCAGGCAGGTCGAGGCGGCGATCGAGGCCAGGAACACCCACTTCTCCCACATGTCCTGCATGATGTGCGCGCTGGCGCCGGCGCCATTGACGGACGAAAACACCTCCGCGATCGCGCGGACGCGATCACTCATCGTGCCGTCGCGCTCGCCGAAATTCAGCGACTGCATCGGTTGAAGCTGGACGACCTCGCGCTGCGCGTTGAGCGTGACCGCGATCGCACACAAGCCGCCGAGCACGCGCTCACGGCCGAATGTGCGGTCCAGCGTGTCGAGATGCAGCATGCCGTTCAGCATCGGGATGATCGAAGTCTGCGCCCCGACCGCAGGTGCGAAGGACTTGATTGCGTCGTCGAGGTCGTAGGCCTTGCAGCTCAACAGCACCACATCGAACTTGTCCTTGATCGTGCTGGCCTCAACGGTCGGCGGCTTCTTCAGCGTGACGTCGCCATTCGGGCTCCTGATCACCAGGCCCGCCGAAGCGAGTTCACTCGCGCGCTTTTCTCGCACCAGAAACGTAATGTCGCGTCCGGCCTGCAGCAGCCTGCCGCCGAAATATCCGCCAATGGCGCCGGCGCCGACGACGAGAACTCGCATGGGATGATTTCCTTTTGTTGTTATTGGATCCGCGACAGGCGAATGGCGAATGGCGAGTAGCAAATAGTATAGCGGTTATTGGTCCCTATTCGCCATTCGCTACTCGCTTCGCAATTTGCCCGATACCAGCTCCTCGACGTCGCGCAACTGCTCCTTGCCGAAAAACATCTCGTTGCCGACGAAGAAGGTCGGCGAGCCGAACGCACCGCGCTCGACCGCGGATTGGGTATTTGCGATCAACCTGGCCTTCACCTCCGCCTCCTGCGCGCGCGCCAGCAATCTTGCACCGTCGAGGCCCGACGAGTTCAGCGCTTTCACTGCGACGTCCGGATCGTCCATCTTCTTCGGCTCGCGCCACATGTGATGGAAGGCCGCCGCAACATAGTCTTCGAACACGCCTTCGAGCTCAGCCGCGATCGCCGCACGCATCAGGTTCAGCGTGTTGACGGGGAAGAAGGGGTTCCAGACATAGGGCTCGACGTGGAAGCGCTTGACGAAGCGCTCGGTCTCGAGCCTCATGAATTCCGGCTTGTTCTTCACGCCCGCGAGCGTCTCCGCCGGCGACTTGTTGTTGGTGGCCTTGAAGATGCCGCCGAGCAGGATCGGCACATATTCGAATTTGACGCCGGTCCGCTGCTCGATCGCCGGGATCGCTCCATGGCTCAGATACGCGTTGGGGCTGCCGAAATCGAACAGGAATTGCGGATTGGTGTGCACTGCGGCCTCCGGCATCGCTATTGAATATGATTGCTATCATTCAAACAAACCGATGGGGGCTGATCAAGCGATCAATTAGCCTGCACGATCGGCGTAGGCGAGCTTGACGACGTGGTCGCGGATGTCGGCCGGCCAGGACGCGATCTGGCCGACAAACTTCCGGCGGTCGTCGGCGAACAGCGCGCGCGAAGCCTCCTCGAAATTCGGCAGATTGCCGGCCATCGCCGACATGAAATGATAGGCGGCTTCGCGCGCGGCGCGCTGACGGTCGCGGTCGCCATTGGCGCGGCGCGCCTCCTCGACGAGCTTGCGCAGCGCCACCGACGCGCCGCCCGGCTGGGCGTTGAGCCACTCCCAATGCCGCGGCAACAGCGTCACCTCGCGCGCGACCACGCCGAGCTTCGGCCGGCCGCGGCCACGTGATTCGCCTGCGGTCGGTGGCTGGCTTGCGCCGGGAGCCGTGGGAAGCCGTGCCAGCACTCCTTCGTCGCTGCCGCGCAGATCGAGATCGATGGCGCGGCCGGTGGCGTCGCTGAAAATCGCGATTGGACCGCAGGCTGGCCGGGTCGTGCCTTTGATCGCCAGGGCGATCTCAGTGAGCGGACCAGAAGCAAGACGGCGCTCGCCTTCGAAGGCGGTAAAGGTCTCGGACATGGAGAAGTCTCCTTCTTTAATCCATTAATACCCGGGTATAATTACTCTGTCAATATTACCCGGGCAAATAAATCGGCCGACGGAAGCCTCTTGCCGCATCGCTAAGTGCGCAATTGGCTGTTACGGGAGCGCGCTCGAAGAAATCGCCGAGGGACAACATCCATGCTGACCGTGCATCATCTCAACAATTCGCGCTCGCAACGCGTGCTGTGGCTGCTCGAAGAGCTTGGCGCGCCTTACGAGATCGTGCGCTATCAGCGTCAGCCCGACATGCGCGCGCCAAAGGAATTGCGCGCAATCCATCCGCTCGGCAAATCGCCCGTCATCACCGACAACGGCAACACCATCGCCGAATCGGGCGCGATCATCGAATATCTCGTCGGCACCTACGGCAACGGCCGCTTCATCCCGCCGCCGAACACGCCGGAGCGGCTCCGCTACACCTATTGGCTGCATTACGCCGAGGGTTCGGCGATGCCGCCGCTGTTGATGAAGCTCCTGTTCACGCTGATGCCGAGACGCGCGCCGGCGCTGCTGCGTCCGCTGGTGCGCAAGGTGTCCAACCAGGCGCTGACCACGCTGGTCAATCCACAGCTCAAGCAGCACATGGCGTTCTGGGAAGAGGAATTGTCGAAGAGCGAATGGTTCGCCGGCAATGAATTCACGGCGGCCGACATCCAGATGAGCTTTCCCTTGGAAGCCGCTGCCGCACGCGGCGGGCTCGAGGACGGTCATCCCAAGGCGATGGCGTTCCTCGACCGCATCCATGCGCGTCCGGCCTATAAACGCGCGCTGGAGAAGGGCGGGCCGTATCAGGTGGGTAGGTAAGGAACGCCCTCGGCGTCATTGCGAGCCAACGGGTCGGCGCGAACGCGCGGCCCGATGACAAGCTCCGCGAAGCAATCCAGAGTTGTCTCCGCGGAAATAGCCTGGATTGCTTCGTCGCTTCGCTCCTCGCAATGACGGCGGGTGACTGGTCGCGGCGATTGCTCCGTTCACCGAACGGCGAGATTTTACCCCGCCTTCTCGGCGCCGCTAAGCGAGGGCAGGGGCTGCACGATGACGCCGGGCGGCGGCATGTCGTCATCGGGCACGAAGAAATCCGACATCAGCGCTACGGACGGATCGACGCGGTAGTGGTCGAAGTCGCGTACGCCGTCGGCATAGAGCAGCTTGTCGTCGATGCAGAAATGCCCGGTGAACTCGCGTGACGGCTTTGTGAAGATCGCGTAGGCGGCATCGGCCAGGATCTCGGGTGTGCGGCTCGCGCGCATCATGGCGTCGCCGCCGAGGAGATTGCCGACCGCGGCGGTCGCGATCGTCGTGCGCGGCCACAGCGCGTTGACAGCGATGCCGGCGCTCTTCAGCTCCGCCGACAGGCCCAGCACGCAGATGCTCATGCCGAATTTGGCGAGCGAATACGCAGTCGAGTTCGCGAACCATTTCGGCTTCATGTCGAGCGGCGGCGACAGCATCAGGATATGCGGGTTCTCGGCCTTCTTGAGGTGTGGCACGCAATATTTCGACACCATGAAGGTGCCGCGGGTATTGATACCCATCATCAGGTCGAACCGCTTCATGTCGGTGGCTTGCGAGTTGGTCAGGCTGATCGCGCTTGCATTGTTGACACAGATGTCGATGCCACCGAATTCGGCCACCGTCTTGTTGATCGCGGCCGTCACCTGCGCCTCGTCGCGGATGTCGCAAACGAGCGGCACCGCGTTGCCGCCGGCGGCCCTGATCTCATCGGCCGCGGTGTAGATCGTGCCTTTCAGCTTCGGATGCGGCTCGGTGGTCTTGGCCGCGATCGCGACGTTAGCGCCATCGCGCGCGGCCCGCAACGCAATGGCGAGCCCAATGCCGCGGCTCGCACCTGTGATGAACAGCGTCTTGCCCTTGAGCGAGGTCATGGGAAGCCTCCCGTGCATGTAGTCGTAGGGTGGGCAGAGCGTAGCGTGCCCACCGTCGCAGGGGGAGTCACAGATGGTGGGCGCGGCGCTCGCGCGCCTTTGCCCACCCTACAATCCGAGGCTCACTGCACCGCCGCTTCCGCGCCGCGGGTGCGCGGATCGGGCGCGCCGAGCAATCCATTCGACGTTACCATGATCGAATTGGCGGAGGAGTAGCCCATCGATTGCACGATGGTGTGGCCCCTCGCTTTCAGCCCGTCCAGAACCTCGGGAGAAAAGCCGGGCTCGACCTTTACCTCGTCCGGCAGCCATTGATGATGCAGCCTCGGTGCTGCAACGGCGGCTGCGATGTCCATGTGATAGTCGAGCACGTTGACGATCACCTGCAGGACCGTTGAGATGATACGGCTGCCGCCGGGCGAGCCGGTCACCAGCACCACCTTGCCGTCTTTCTCGACGATGGTCGGCGACATCGAGGAGAGTGGCCGCTTGCCAGGGCCCGGGAGATTAGCCTCATAGCCGACCAGGCCGAAAGCATTCGAGGCGCCCACCGCGGCGGTGAAGTCGTCGAGCTCATTGTTGAGCAGCACGCCGGTTCCTTCCGCGACCAGGCCGAGGCCATAGGAGAAGTTCAGCGTGTAGGTGTTGGCGACGGCGTTGCCCTCGCTGTCGACGACGGAAAAATGCGTGGTGTTGCTGCCTTCGTGCGGCGGTTGCGCCGCTATCACCTGCTGCGCGGGCGTCGCGTGCTCCGGATCGATTCCGGCGCGCAGTTTTGCCGCATAGTCCTTCGCCAGCAGGAGATTGACCGGCGCCTTGACGAAGGCGGGATCGCCGAGATAACGCGCGCGATCGGCATAGGCGTGCTTCATCGCTTCGATGAGAAGATGCAGCGAGGCCGGTGATCCCTGCGCGAGGTCCGAAAGGTGGAAACCTTCGAGGATGTTGAGGCTCTCCAGCAGCACCGTGCCGCCCGAGGACGGCAGCGGCATCGAGATGATGTCATAACCGCGATAGGTGCCGTGCACGGGGGCGCGGATAACGGCGGAATAGGATTTCAGATCATTCGCGGTCATGATGCCGCCGGCATCGCGAATGGCCTGCGCGAGCTTTTCCGCAACCGGCCCCTCGTAGAACCCGCGCGGCCCCCGTTCGGCGATGGCGGTGAGCGTTGCCGCGAGGTCGGTCTGCACCAACCTGTCGCCTTCGTGCAGCGAGGTACCGTCGGGCCGTCCGAAGATTTTTGCCGAGGCCGGCCATTTTGCGAGCCGCCGATACCAATCGGGCAAGGTGTCGGCCATGTCGTCGGTGAGCACAAAGCCGTCGCGCGCGAGTGCGATTGATGGCTTGAGAAGCTGCGCCAGCGTGAACCTGCCGGAACCGTATTTCGCAAGCGCCAGCGCGAGCCCGGCCACCGTGCCTGGCACGCCGATGCCGAGCGCGGAGTCGCGCGACTTGGCTGTGTTGGGCTTGCCGTCGGGTCCGAGAAAGATGTCGCGTGTGGTCGCGGCGGGCGCGGTCTCGCGATAGTCGATCGCCACGTCCTGGTTGCGATCGGCCAGGTGGATCATCATGAAACCGCCGCCGCCGAGATTGCCGGCGCGCGGATAGGTCACCGCCATGGCAAAGCCGGTCGCGATCGCGGCGTCGATGGCGTTGCCGCCTTGCCTCAGAATGTCGGCGCCGATCCTTGCTGCGATCTTCTCCTGCGCCACCACCAGGCCGTGCTCGGCGTGGACCGCGCGAACGGTATCGAGCGCCGGCGGCACATAGGCGTGCCGGGCCAGTACGCTCGCGGGAAGCACAAATGAGACTGCGAGGGCCGCCAGCAGCAGGCGACGGCTACACCGGAGAGGCCACATCCATGAGCACCGCGGGTTCGGACGATTTCCGCGATGCTACATTGTGCGGGCATGAAATGCCAAAGCGCCCCGGCCTGATCTCAAATGAGATTTTTGATGGCGATGCCCGTTTCGGCGTCATGCGATGAGATGACGTCGCTCATACCGATCAGTCCGTAAGGCGTGATGAGACTGGGTGCGACCGAACCGGGTTAGTGCCGGAAATGCCTGGTGCCGGTGAGAACCATGGCAATGTCATGCTCGTCGGCGGCCTTGATCACCTCGTCGTCGCGGATCGAGCCGCCGGGCTGGATCACCGCAGTGGCGCCGGCCTCGATGCAGGCGAGCATGCCATCGGCAAACGGGAAGAAGGCGTCGGAAGCGACGACCGAGCCCTTGGTCAGTGGCTCGGCCAGCTTGAGCTCAGCCGCGGCATCCTGCGCCTTGCGCGCGGCGATGCGCGCGGAATCGACCCGGCTCATCTGACCGGCGCCGATACCGACCGTGGCGAGATCCTTGGCGTAGACGATGGTGTTCGACTTGACATGCTTGGCAACGCGGAAGGCGAACATCAGGTCGCGCATTTCCTTTTCCGTCGGCGCGCGCCTGGTCGCGACCTTCAGCACCATGTCGTCGACCACGGCATTGTCGCGGGTCTGGACCAGGAGGCCACCGGCGACGGTCTTGGCGGTCAGGCCCATGGCGCGCGGATCGGGCAAGGTTCCCGCGAGCAGGAGCCGCAGGTTCCTTCGCTTGGCGATGATCGCGATGGCCTCTTCCGTTGCATCCGGCGCGATGATGACTTCGGTCAATATCTCCGTGATCGCGCGCGCTGCATCGGCATCAAGGGTGCGGTTGACGGCGATGATGCCGCCATAGGGCGATTGGGTGTCGCATGCAAAGGCTCTGCGGTAAGCGGTGACGAGATCCGGGCCTTCCGCGACGCCGCATGGATTGGCGTGCTTGATGATCGCACACGCTGCCGTGCGTTTGGGGTCGAATTCGCCGATGCACTCGTAAGCCGCATCGGTATCGTTGATGTTGTTGTAGGACAATTCCTTGCCCTGAAGCTGGCGCACGGTGGACACGCCGGGGCGCTTATCGGGCAGGCGATAGAACGCGGCCTTCTGGTGCGGGTTCTCGCCGTAGCGCAGCGCCTGGATCAGCCGGCCGCCGAAGGCGCGGAAATCCGGCGCCTCGGTGTTGAGCTCGCCCGCAAACCAATTCGAGATCGCGGCATCATAGGCGGCGGTGCGCGCATAGGCCTTGGCGGCGAGGCGCCGGCGCAGCGTGAGCGTCGTTGCGCCCTGATGGGCGTTGAGCTCGTCGAGCACGGCCTGATAGTCGCTCGCCTCGACCACCACGGCGACGTCGTCGTGATTCTTCGCGGCGGCGCGGATCATCGCGGGACCACCGATGTCGATATTCTCGATGCATTCGGCGAAATCGGCGCCCTTCTCGACGGTCGCCTCGAAGGGATAGAGGTTGACGACGAGGAGATCGATCGGCGCGATGCCATGCGCCTTCATCGCCTGCGCATGCTCGGCATTGTCGCGGATCGCGAGCAGGCCGCCATGCACCTTGGGATGCAGCGTCTTGACGCGGCCATCCATCATCTCGGGAAAGCCGGTGAGCTCGGAGACATCGTGGACCTTCAAGCCCGCTTCGGCGATGGCTTTGGCGGTGCCGCCGGTCGAAACCAGCTCGATATTGTGGGCGGAAAGGGCGCGAGCGAAATCGATCAGGCCGGATTTGTCGGAAACGGACAAGAGAGCGCGGGTGACACGTCGGGGATGATCGGTCATGGGCAAGATCCTCTGTTTAAGGGGTGCCCAGGCGCGCGGCAGATGGTCCCGCGCTTCCCGATGGTGCTCCATCCAAAGTCGCCAGTCGCGCGAGCGAGGGGTGGTTAGCAGCTTTCGGCGACGTTCACAACGGCGACATCCGGCATCGCCGCCTTGCAGGACCGGCAAGCCGGGGCGGCTACAACGGCAGTTCCGGCTCGCGGCGCGCGTTGCGGCGGGCGTTGGTCTGGGACGGCGAGGTGGCCGAGCGCACAAAACTCCAGCGCACCGAGGAAGCGTGGCGGGCATCCTGCCGGATCACGATCTGGGCGGTGCGGCGCGGGCCGTCCGTGCCGGCCAGGAACACGCTGTCCTCGAGATCGACCTTGTCGTCGAGCGCTTCGAAGGTCCAGACGTCGCGGTTCGGCAGCACCAGCATGACGCCGCGGCCGTCGGAAAGCCGGTTCGCCTTCACTGACGGATGCAAATGAAACCTGAGCGCGTAGCTGGCGTCGCTGCCCCTGATGCGTCCGCCCGGAGCGGGCGAAACCGAATCCTCGCCGTCGAGCCGCGTGCCGTCGGGCGCGACCATCAGCACGCGGCGATGGATCACGCCGAAACGCGGGATGTAGCCGTCATGCGAGGTGGAAAGCAGCACGCCATCGGTGACCGCCTCGCGGAAATTCTCCACGACCGCCGGCCCGCTGACGATCGGCGCGCCATGCAAGACCTTCTTCATTGCCGACAGCTCGACGAACCGGCAGGAGGAGGTGTCGGCAAAGGTCAGCGTCGAATGCGCCACGGTGGAGCGCGCAAAGGGGCGCCAGTTGTCGCGGCCGGTCGAAGGCATGCCGCAATTGACCACGATGCGGCTCGCTCCCGACGACAGCTCGAAGGAGAGGCAGCCGGCATGGGCGTCGTGGCTCACATTCGGCGGCGGCGGGACGCCGGCGTCCACAATGACGGTCATCGCGCCGGCGTCGAGGCGCTGGAAGCCCGTATGCGGCATGCTCGCCATCGGCGTGCCGTGAGTGTCGTCGTAGGCGAGCAGCGTCGCGAGCAGATCGGACGGCGTGCCGCTCATGCCGTTGAACAGCGCAATCGTGCCGTCGCCGTGACGGAAGAAGCGCAGCATCGGCATCATGCGGTCGATGGCGTTGAGCAGCGCCGGCGGCGGGGCAATGTTGCGGGCGGCAAACGTCTGCCGCAGCGGCAGGAGATCGATCAGGAGATCGATCAGCGCGCCGGGATTGCGCGAGATGTGGCCGCCGTCGGGCAGGATCTGACGCTGCAATTCATCGGAGAGCCTGCGGCTCGCGCCACGGATATGCCGCGCCTGGTTGGCAAGGCAGAGCGAAGCGTAGCACAGCGCGATCAACACCTGCAGCCGCGGCACGCCATCCGGGACATCGAGCATGGTGTAGCGGAGATAGCGCATCTCGCGCGCCAGCCCGCGCAGGTAACGGCGGTAGAACTTGCTGTCGGTATCGCCGAGCACGAGCGGCGCTTGCGAGAGCAGCGAGATCACGCGCCGCGACAGCACGTCGGCGCGGCGGCCGATCGGGCGGTTGTTGTTCGGGTTGGAGATCCAGTCGTCGACCAGCGCGCGGGCGTTGGCGCGGGTCAGCGCGGTGTCGGCGGCGCGCAGATGACGCAGCCAGCCGAAGCCGAGCAGCGCCACTTCCCAATCCTCCGACGGCGGCTCCAGGTCGAAGATCGAGCGGCCATGGCAGGTCACGATTTTGCCGGCGAAGACGAACCGGCCGGCATAGATCTCGGCAGCGCGGGTGGCGTCCGCCGTGCGCAGGTCATGCGGAGCGATGATCAGCCGGTCGGTCCGCCCCGGCCATAACCGCGACAGCGCCACCGAGCCGCCGCTGGCGCGCGCCATCACGTTCCGTGCGAAACGGCCCATGACCAGGGTCGAAATGCGTCTGCGTTGAGCGGCTGTCACGCCTTGCCTTGAAGGGGGAGAGGATCGGAGCGAATCCTTTTAATCCGGAAACGCGAAACTGCACCATCTTGAATGCGCGCGAATCAACTCGGCGCGAACGAAAAAGCAAGTCAAAATCAGGCCTTAACCAACCTTGCGGCGTAAAATCCGTCAAGCCCGGCAAGACGCGGGTCAACATGCTTGATGTGGCAGGGCAGGGTGCGCAAATCACCGTCGGCGTTAAGGATTTCCGTTAACCCGGCAACCTCGCTCGACCCAATGGGGATGCGCGTGAGGGTCGAATCCGCCGCGAGCAGCGCGGCGATCTGCGCTTCGCCCTCTTCCGGCTCCAGCGAGCAGGTGCAGTAGACCAGCATTCCGCCCGGTTTCAGGAGCTGCGCGGCCTTTTGCAGCAGGCGCTTTTGCAAGGCGCTGAGCGCGGCGAGGTCGGCTTCCTGTCGCAGCCAGGCGACATCGGGATGACGGCGGATGGTGCCGGTCGCGGTGCAGGGCGCATCGACCAGGACGCCGTCGAAGCCTCCGTCCGGGCCCTGCCATTCGTTGGCGTCGGCGACGATCGCTTCCGCCGGAAGCGATAGCCGGGCGAGATTGTCCTTCAGCCGCGCGACGCGGGCCGGCGAACGGTCGATCGCGGTCACGCGCGCGCCGGCCTGCGCAAGCTGGGCAGTTTTGCCGCCGGGTGCGGCGCAGATGTCCAGAATGTGCTTGCCGTTGATGTCGCCGAATAGGCGCGCTGGTAATGCGGCGGCCGCATCCTGCACCCACCATTGCCCCTCGGAAAAGCCGGGCAGCATGGCCACCGATCCCTGCAGCACCGTGCGCACGGTCCCGGTGGGGAGGAGCTCGCCATGCAGCCGGCTCGCCCATTGCACGGCATCGGACTTCACCGTGAGATCAAGCGAAGGCTCGTGCAGGATAGCATGCGCCATCTCTCGCGCGCTCGCCTCGCCATAATGCGCGATCCATCGCCTGTTGAGCCAGGGCGGAATGTCGAGCGTCTCGGCCTTGACCTCGTCGATGATGCCGGCGCCCTCGCGCGCGCAACGACGCAGCACCGCGTTGACGAGGCCGGCATATTTCGCGGCACGCCGGTCCGATTGCACCAGCCGCACCGAGAGGTCCACCGCGGCGTGATCGGGCACGTCCATCCAGAGGATCTGCGCGGCGCCGATCAGAAGCGCGCTTTGCGCGCGCGGCGCATCGGTCGGAATGCCGCGGTCCAGCAGCCGCGACAACAGATGTCCGAGCGTGCCGAGCCGGCGCAGGATCGTCGCCACCAGGCGCCGCATCAGCGCGCGGTCGCGATCGGCGAGCGTCTTCAGGCCCGGATGGGCGGCTGCGCCGTCGAGCTGGTCGTCGAGGGTACGATGCTTGTGCAGCACGCCGTCCAGAATGTCGGCGGCGATCCGCCGTGCCGCGAGACCGGGCACTTCAGCAGGACGGGCTAATCTTGGAGAAGGCATGCGTCGAAGCTTACCCGGAGGGACGAAGGCAATTCCGCTAGCACTCACTCGGGGCATGCCATGACAGACCCCACTCCTGCCATGCGAATATGCCAAATGTAAGAATCGCCTCTGGCATTTTCAGCTTGAGGCACGATCTGTTGACAGGGTGGTTTGCGAGAGCGGGAGGTTGGCGATGAGTGACAGTGCCGCACAGGCCAATTCTGCGATCAAGCCTGAGACCAAGCCTGGTCAGGAACGTAAACCGCTGACACCGGCCGCGCAGCGCGCGCTCGCCGAGGCCGAAGCACGTCGTCAGGCCGCTGTCGCCAATGCGAAGGCGATGCCGAAGGAATTTCAGGGCCCGAAGGGTCCCGAGCCCACGCGCTATGGCGACTGGGAGAACAAGGGCATCGCGTCGGATTTCTGAAACAAAAGCCGCGCTGGCCGCGCGGCTTTCGTATTTCCCACACGATCATTCCGGGACGCGAGTGAAACGAGCGAACCCGGAATCTCGAGATTCCGGGTCTGGTCCTTCGGACCATCCCGGAATGACGGACGTCGCTATTAGCGCGTCACCACCACTGGCGTGCCGACCGAGACGCGGCCATACAGGTCGGTGATGTCGGCGTTGTACATGCGGATGCAGCCGTAGGAGACGAAGCCGCCGACCGATCCCGGCATGTTGGTGCCGTGGATGGCGTATTCGCCGCCGGCGAGCGTCATCGCGGCGACGCCCATCGGGTTCCTGGGCGAACCGCCGGGGATCAGGTTCGGGATGCTCGGAATGTCATGCTTGACTTCCTTCGGCGGCGCCCAGGCCGGGTTGCGGTACTTGCCGTCGATCCGGGTCACGCCAGCCCACTGCTTGCCGACCTTGCCGACGCCGACCGGATAGCGCATCGCATGGCCCTGATCGAGAATGAGGTAAAGCCGGCGCTCGCTGGTCTTGATCACGATCGTTCCCGGCGAATATTCGGTGCCCCGTACCGGAACCAGTTCCGGCTTTGCCTGTGCCACATTCGTCGCCAATAGAGCAGCCCCGATGGTGGCCGCCAGCGCCACCGCAATCCGCTTCGACATCGACATCTCTCCGCTTCGCCCGCCCCTGCCAAAGGGCGCCAGATTCGCTCAAGACCGGCCGAAACGGCCGGCTTGCCCACGCATTTTTAACCGCGTGCGTTAACCGATTGGTTTCCACGCGGGCCTTCGGGCTAGCTAGGGTCGAGGGAGAAAAGGAAATGTTGGATTTAAAGTAAATGACTTGAAAACAACACTTGCCGGAAAACCGCCGCAAGGCGGCCACAGTTTCCGACGTTTGCGTGAGAGGGCGGCGGCACGGAAATTATGGCCGTCATTCCGGGATGGTGCGCAAGCACCAGACCCGGAATCTCAGGTGCGCACCATAGTTCGATGCTGCCGCATCGCCCCGGAACGACGGTTCTGAAGCTGCGACGCTTACGCCTGCGTCTGCTTGCGGTTCTTCCGGTTCTTCACGAGGTCATCGACCACGGCGGGATCGGCGAGCGTCGAGACATCGCCGAGACTGCCCGGCTCGTCCTCGGCGATCTTGCGCAGAATACGGCGCATGATCTTGCCGGAGCGCGTCTTCGGCAGGCCTGGCGCGAACTGGATCTGGTCCGGCGAGGCGATCGGCCCGATGTCCTTGCGCACCCAGGCGACCAATTCCTTGCGCAGATCCTCGCTCGGCTCGGTGCCGGCCATCAAGGTGACATAGGCATAGATGCCCTGGCCCTTGATGTCGTGCGGATAGCCGACCACCGCGGCTTCCGACACTTTCTCATGCGCGACCAGCGAGCTCTCGACTTCGGCCGTGCCCATCCGATGTCCGGAGACGTTGATGACGTCGTCGACGCGGCCGGTGATCCAGTAATAGCCGTCGGCGTCGCGCCGGCAGCCGTCGCCGGTGAAATACTTGCCTTTGTAGGTCGAGAAGTAGGTCTGCTCGAAACGATCATGGTCGCCATAGACCGTGCGCATCATCCCGGGCCAGGGCCTGGTGATGCAGAGATTGCCGGTGGCTTCGCCTTGCAGCACCTTGCCGTCGGCGTCGACGATCTCGGGCACCACGCCGAAGAACGGCAGCGTCGCCGAGCCCGGCTTCAGCTTGATTGCGCCCGGCAGCGGCGTGATCAGGATGCCGCCGGTCTCGGTCTGCCACCAGGTATCGACGATCGGGCAGCGGCCGTCGCCGACGACGCGGTGATACCATTCCCAGGCTTCCGGATTGATCGGCTCGCCGACGGTGCCGAGCAGGCGCAGCGAAGCGCGCGAGGTCTTCTTCACGGGAGCGTCGCCGGCCTGCATCAGCGCGCGGATCGCGGTCGGCGCGGTGTAGAAGATGTTGACCTTGTGCTTGTCAACGACGTTCCAGAACCGCGAGTTGTCCGGATAGTTCGGCACGCCCTCGAACATCAGCGTGGTCGCGCCGTTGGCGAGCGGCCCGTAGATGATGTAGCTGTGGCCCGTGACCCAGCCGACGTCGGCGGTGCACCAGAAGATATCGCCGTCGTGGTAGTCGAACACATATTGGTGCGTCATCGACGTATACACGAGATAGCCGCCGGTCGTGTGCAGCACGCCCTTGGGCTGGCCGGTCGAGCCTGAGGTGTAGAGGATGAACAGCGGATCTTCCGCGTGCATGTGCTCGCACGGGCACTCGGTGGTCACCACTTTGGCCGCCTCGTGATACCAGAGATCGCGCGACGGCTTCATGTCGACGGCAGCACCAGTGCGCTTGACCACGACGACCCAGTCGACACCGCCGGTCTTGGCGATCGCCGCGTCGACATTGGCTTTCAGCGGCACCTTCCGGCCGCCGCGGAAGCCCTCGTCGGCGGTTATGACGACATTGGATTTGCAGTCCTTGATGCGCTGGGCGAGGCTGTCCGGCGAGAAGCCCGCGAACACCACCGAATGGATGGCGCCGATCCTGGCGCAGGCCAGGATCGCGTAGGCCGCTTCCGGAATCATCGGCAGATAGATGGTGACGCGGTCGCCCTTCTTGACGTTGCGATTGCGGAGGATGTTGGCCATCCGGCAGACCTCGTCGTGCAGCTCCTTGTAGGTGATGTGCCTGGACTGCGAGGGGTCGTCGCCTTCCCAGATGATCGCGGTCTGGTTGGCGCGCTTGGGCAGATGGCGGTCGATGCAGTTGTAGGCCGCGTTGAGAACGCCGTCCTCGAACCATTTGATCGAGATATTGCCGGGGGCGAATGACCAGTTCCCGATCTTGTGCGGGGCCTTCATCCAGTCCAGCCGCTTGGCCTGTTCGGCCCAGAAGCCGTCGGGGTCCGAGAGCGAGCGGGCGTACATTTCCTTGTATTTGGCCTGATCGGCCCAGGCGCGCTTTGCCCATTCGCCGGGCACGTCGTAAATCTTCTCGGACATTCTTGACCCTCCCACACAGGCGTCAGCCATTCGTCGATGCTGAAGCCATCTTCGTTGTTAACGCAGCCGACACAATTATGCTTCCGCGCGCACGGCGCCGACAAGCACCACAAACAGAACCTTAGGCGACGCCCCTGCTTTGCACGACATCAAGCCGCGCCGGATGGGCTCGGGGCTGCAGGGATGAGGCCGCTTGCCATCACTTTCACGTTTCCGCTTGGTCGGAAATCAACGTTAGCGACGGAATGCCACCCATGAAAGGTATCTAATAACCTTCAATGTGACAATTGGGACTCGCCTTGCCGCGCACAACCCCCTAAATGCGCTCCCCGGACGTTCCGGAATGAAGCCGCACCCGCCGGCCCTGCCGGAAGACGACAGGAGCAAGGCGTAAACGGCAATGACGGATCAGCAGAATTTCGAGGCGCAACGCCCCGCTTCCGCCGATCCTGCCATGGCGCTTGCGGAAATGCTCGGCCAATTGCCGAAGCCGGCGGCCGAACCGCCCAAACCAGCTATTGTCAAAACGACTGTCGAAGAGCTCGCCCAGGAACTGGGCCTCAAGCTCGGCGACCAGAACGAACTGACCATCCGCCGCATCAAGCGCGGCAAGACCTATACATTCATCCGCGCCAACGGCACGCGGATCAAGCATGTCGGCACCATCCGCCGGCTGAACCGGATGGCGGTGCCGCCGGCCTATCGCGCGGTGCGCTATTCGCCCGACCCCAACTCGCATCTGCAGGCGGTCGGCATCGATGCCGCCGGCCGGCTGCAATATCGCTATCACGCCGATTGGGAGAAGGTCCGCGAGCAGCGCAAGGCTCACCGCCTGGCGAAGCTCGTCGCCGCGCTGCCGAAGATCCGCCGCAACGTGTCGATGCACCTCGCCGGCGACGAGCCGACGCGCGAATTCGCGCTCTCGGCGGTGATCGAGCTGATCGCTCGCACCGCGATCCGCCCCGGTAACGAATCCTATGCGCGGCTGAACGGCACGCGTGGCGCCACCACGCTGTTGAAGTCCAACGTCACGCTGGAAGACGACAGTTTCGTGCTGACCTTCAAGGCCAAGGGCGGCAAGGCCGTGCGCAAGGAATGCAATGCCGCGAAGCTGGCGCGCGCCATCGGCATCCTGCGCACCGTGCCGGGCAAGCGCATGTTCCAGTACCGCGATGCCAACGGCGTCGTGCGCACAGTCTCGACCACGAGCGTGAATGCGTTCCTGCGCGAGATCGCGGGCATCAAGATTTCGCTGAAGGATTTTCGCACGCTGATGGCCTCCGCCGTCGTGGTGGAATCGCTGTCACGGATCACGCCGGCGGCAAGCGAGCGCGGCCGCAAGCGCCAGGTGCTGGAAGCGATCCGCGCCGCGGCCGACCAGCTCTCCAACACGCCGGCGATCTGCCGCAAGAGCTATGTCCACGACACCATCGTCACCGCCTTCGAGGACGGCATCCTCGAGCGTTTCGCCGCGACCATGAAAGGTCAGCGCTCGCAAAAGAAGCGCGAGCAGCTTCTGGCGCAGGTGGTGATGGCTGCCGCGGCGTAGACGGCGTCAATCTCAATTTGAATGTTGTACCGGCGCGCCGGGATCGGGCCCGGGATTGCGGCCAGAGGCCGCGACCGCGAGCCGTCCCAGATAATGCGTCCACCCCTTGCCATGGGCGACACGCTGCTCCTCGTTCGGCAGGCCGCTATGGGTCATCCGCATCAAAGTGCCGCCGTCGCGATCGATCAGATCGATCTCGATCAGGCCCGATCCCGGCGGCACTATCTCGCTGTCCTCCCAGCCGAAACTGTAGGCGAGGCGATGGACCGGCACGACTTCGCGGAATGCGCCGCGCGCGGTTCGGCCGCTTCCGCCGACGCCCTTGATAAGATAAAGACCGCCCGGCTGCGGCTCGGTGTTCGCCTCCATCCCCATCCAGCTCAGGATTTTCTGTGGATCGGTCAGATAGGCAAAAACGGTGGCGGGCGGGGCCGCGATTTGGGTCTCGCGTTGGATCACGAACGCATCAGGCATGGGCTCTCCCCTAGGCTGGACTCGGGAGATGGCGGCACCAATGTCCGTCGTCAAGGATAGCCCGTGACAAAGGCTTCGCGTCAACCCCATGATCGGGCCATGCAGCTTTCCTCGACGCTCGCCTGGCTCGTCGATCTGGCCGCCGAGACCGCGGGCGCCGACCGGCTGCTCGCCGGTCTCGGCGCGCATCTTGTTGCGGATGGATTGCCGCTTGCGGGTGGCGCGCTCACGCTCGACGTGCCGCACCCGCTGATTGCGCGGCGTACGTGGCTGTGGCGGGCGACGAACGGCGAGGTCATTGAGGCGCTGGGTTTTGCGCCGGGCGGACCTGCGGCCGCGCTGCTGACAACTCCTGCCAATAAAACTTCTGCGAATGATGCAGGCCGGCAATGGCTCGTCGGTATCGCGGACGGCAAGGTGCACGAGGACATGATCGGTCCGAAGCAGAACGCGCCCTCGCTCGCATGGATTGGGCCGCGCCCGTTCACGCCGCGGGAGATCGATCAACTGCGCCAGGCCGCGCGCTTTGCCACGGCACCGCTTGCGGTGCTTGCGACGCGCGCGACGTTGACGGCGGCGCTGGAAGCCTATCTCGGCCGGCGCAGTGCGGCGCGGGTGATGGCGGCGCCGCTCCGGCGCAGCGTCGGCGAGACCATTCAGGCCGCGCTGCTTTATGCCGATCTCCGTGGGTTTACGGCGCTGTCGGAAGCAAATCCGCCGGCGGTCGTCATCGCCGCGCTCGATGCCTGGTTCGATCGTATCGCCGGCGCGATTCATGCTTTCGGCGGCGAGGTGCTGAAGTTCATCGGCGACGGCATCTTGGCGATTTTTCCGGTCGCAGGCCGGACAACGCGCGACGCCTGCGAGGCCGCCTTGCGCGCGGCGTCCGCTGCGCGTGCAGGCATGGCGCATCTCGATTCCGAGCGAAGCCGGCAGGGGTTGCCGCCATTGCCCTTCGGCGCGGCGCTGCATCTCGGCGAGATGTTGTGGGGCAATATCGGCGCTGCCGATCGGTTGGATTTCACCGCGATCGGGTCCGCCGTCAACCTGGTGAGCCGGCTGGAAGGATTGTGCAAGCCGCTCGGCAAGACAATTCTGGTCTCGGGCGCGCTGGCGGCCGAAGTCGAAACGCCGCTGATCCCGCTTGGGACGCACGAGCTGCGCGGCATCGTAGACGCTTGCGCGGTCTTCACGGTGCCGGACAATTAGCTCTGGCTTTTCAGGCCGTTGTATCGGCGCTGAAAATTTTTCGCCTGCCACCGATGAGTTTCGCTCTCCCCGCCGGTCTTACCCCATGAAGCCAGCCGATAGCCGGCGCGCCATGGGAGATCAAAATGCGGAAATTGATCACGGGAATGAAGCTTTCCATCGACGGCAAGATGGAGGGGCCGGAGGGCATGGCCGATTGGGTCCATGCCTGGTCGGATGACTACGGCCTGACGCCACAGATCGACGCCTGCGTGCTCGGCTCGACCATGTATGGCGGCTATGAGCGCTACTGGACCGGGATCCAGAACGAGCCGGACAAGCCGGCCTGGATCACGGGCGCCGCGCCGACGCCGGCCGAGGTCGAATGGGCGCGCTTCGCCGCCAAAACTCCGCATTACGTGCTGTCCAACACGATGGGCTCGGCATCCTGGCCGCACACGCGCTTCCTGCGCAAGCTCGATGATGTCGCGGCGCTGAAGCGCCAACCGGGCAAGGACATCTATCTGATGGGCGGCGCGAAGACGGCCGCAAGCCTGATCGATGCCGGGCTGGTCGATGAGATCAGGCTGATCGTCTATCCGCTCGTCGCCGGCCGCGGCAAGTCGCTGTTTGCGACGACCGAACGCCGGCACAAGCTCGAGCTGAAGAAGGTTTCCGAGCTTCCCGGCGGGAAGCTCAACCTCATCTACGCCGTCGGCTGAGCGCATCAGGAGGATAACATGTTTAGGCTTGCAGGAAAGAACATGGTCGTGATCGGCGGCAGCCGTGGCGTCGGCCGGCAGATCGTGGAGTCCGCGCACAACAATGGTGCGCGCGTGCTCGCGGTGGCGCGGCAGGAAGCAGCGCTTCAAGCGCTGGCGCATGAAGTCTCCGGCGTGCGCGTGCTGGCGCTCGACGCCACCGATGAAGGCGCGCCGGCAAAAGTGTTCGGCGCGATGGAGCCGGATATTCTCGTGCTGTGCGCCGGCGCGTTTCCACCGGCCGCGCCGTTTCATCAGCAAAGCTGGCAGGAGTTCACCGCCAATTGGGAGACGGACGTTCGTATGACCTTTCAGTTCTGCAAGGCAGCATTGTTGCGGCCGCTTGCGGCGGGCTCTTCGGTGATCGTGATGTCCTCGGGCGCGGCGCTTGCGGGCTCGCCGAACTCTGGCGGCTATGCCGGCGCGAAACGCACGCAGCTCTTTCTCGCCAATTACGCGCAGAAGGAATCCGATCGGCTCGGGCTCGGCCTCTTCTTCTCCGCACTCGCGCCGCGCATGATCCCGGGCACCGAGCTTGGGAAACGCGCGGTCGACGGCTATGCCCGCTATCTCGGCGTCTCCGCCGCCGATTTCGTCCGTGGCATGGCGGCGCCGCCGACTCCTGCCGATGTCGCGGCCGGCGTTCTCGAGCTTGCCGCCGATCCGAATCGCGCCAAAGGCAATGTGTTCATCGTCTCGGGCAAAGGCCTTGAAGCGGCGCAAAGCTGACGGACCCTTGAAGAAGGTCAGCGGAGGTCTAATGTTTGAGGTGATGACGGCATCAAAAGCAGAACAGGTGGCGGCGCGGACAAACGAGGCGTTCGAGCGACTTGCCGAGCCGCTACGTCGCGAGATCAAGCTGCATTGCTATCGCATGCTCGGCTCCGTGCATGAGGCCGAGGACCTCGTGCAGGAAACCTATCTGCGCGCGTGGCGCGGCTTCGACGGCTTTGAAGGCGGATTGTTCCGCGCCTGGCTGTACAAGATCGCGACCAATGCCTGCCTCAACGCGCTGGAGGCGCGCAAGAGTGCGCAGCGTGTGCTGCCGGACCAGATGGGCTCTCCCGCCATAGGCATGCCCGATGGTGTGCCGGCCACGGAAGTCGCTTGGCTCGAGCCCTATCCGGACTCGCAGCTCGAAAGTATTGCCGACGATCAGCCCAATCCGGAAGTGCGCTACGCGGCGCGCGAGGCCGTACAGCTCGCCTTTGTCGCCGCGATCCAGCAGCTCCCGCCGCGCCAGCGCGTCGCGCTTCTGTTGTGCGATGTGCTCGGCTGGGCCGCAACGGAGACCGCGACATTGCTCGGCGGCTCGACCGCTTCGGTGAACAGCGCGCTCCAGCGCGCGCGGGAGACGCTCGCCACGCGCTATCCCGAAGGCCGGCCGCTTGCCGTGGCGAGGCCGAGCGTCGCCCAGCAAAGACTGCTCGACCGTTACTTGCGCGCTTGGGAGGACCACGATCTCGACGGCTTCGTTGCGCTGCTCAAGGAGGACGCGACCTTCACCATGCCGCCGTGGCTGCAATGGTATGCCGGCCGCGAGGCGATCCGCTCATTCTTTGCAATCGCCTGGCAGAGCTGCCGCGGCATGCGCGTGATCCCCGCCGCCGCCAACGGCCAGCCCGCTTTCGCCGTCTATGCCCGCACCGACGCCGACCCGCGCTTCACAGCCAACGGCATCCACGTGCTCACGCTGGAGGGCGACAGGATTGCCACGATGACGCTGTTCCTCGAACCGCGCATGTTCGAGATGTTTGGGCTGCCGCTGGTGCTCGAAGAATCGTAGGGAACCGTAGCCCGCATGAGCGCGGCGATATGCGGGTATTTCGTATCCCGGATGTCGCTCCGCTCATCCGGGCTACGCTTGAGGAGAATCCCTACAATCCGCCCATCTTGCAGACAAGCTTCCATTCGTCCGCCGTCACCGGCTGCACCGACAGGCGCGAATATTTCACCAGCGCCATCGCGGCGAGCTTCTTCTCGGCCTTGATCGCGACCATGGTCACCGGCGTCGGCAACGACTTGTCCGCCTTGATGTCGACGCAGACGAATTTGCCGGTCTTGTCGGTTGGATCGGGATAGGCCTCCTTGATGACCTCGGCGATGCCGACGATCTCCTTGCCCTCGTTGGAATGATAGAAGAACGCCTTGTCGCCCTTCTTCATGTTGACGAGGTTCTGGCGCGCGGTGAAATTGCGCACGCCGGTCCAGGCCTCGCCCTTGGCGCCCTTGGCCACCTGCTGGTCCCATGACCAGGACGAAGGTTCGGATTTCACTAGCCAGTACGCCATGTCATTCCTCCGCCTTGAAGGGCCGCGTCAGAAGGCCCTCGATCGCGGCGTCGATGGTGAGCTTCTGGCTCAGGATTGCCGCGACCGCCATTGATACCGGCAGTTCGATCCTTTGCGAAGCGGCGAGTTCGATCAAGACCGGCGCAGTGAACTCGCCTTCGGCCAACTTGCCGACCGGCTTTGGCTCGCCGTGGCCGAGCGCCACGCCCAGTGCGAAATTGCGCGACTGCGGCGAGGAGCAGGTCAGGATCAGGTCACCGAGCCCCGAAAGCCCGACCATGGTTTCGGCGCGGGCGCCGCAGGCGCGGCCCAATCGAGCGAGCTCCGAGAAGCCGCGCGTGGTCAGCGCCGCCTGCGCCGAGGCGCCGAGCTTCCGGCCCACGACAATACCGGCCGCGATCGCCAGCACATTCTTGGCGGCACCGCCGATCTCGACGCCGCGCACGTCGGTCGTGTGATAGGGCCGAAAAGTCGCCGAACCCAGCGCCCGCACGAGATGCACGGCAAGCTCTTCGTCCTTTGCCGCCAAGGTCACTGCGGTCGGCAACCCGCGCGCGACGTCGTCGGCAAAGCTCGGGCCCGAGAGGATCGCGGGGATCGCATGCGGCGCGGATTCCGCGATGATATCGGTCATGAATTTATGCGTGCCGTGCTCGATGCCCTTGGCGCAGGCAATCACGGGCGTACGTTCATGCAAATGCGGCGCGATCGCATTCACCGCGCCGCGCAGATGCTGCGCGGGCGTGGCGACGAGGATGATATCGGCGCGTACGGCTTCCGCGACGTCGTTGGTGACTACGATCTCGGGCGCGAGCTTGATGCCAGGCAGCCGCGGGTTTTCACGCGTCGTTGCGATCCTGTCCGCATGCGACGCATTGCGGGCGTAGAGCGTCACCGCGCGCCCGGCGCGCGCTGCGACGCCGGCGAGCGCCGTGCCCCACGCGCCCGCGCCGACGATTGCGACGGAGTTCAGCGCGGGCATCTCTCAGAAACCCGCGCGGGAATTGGCGTATCCGGGCGGCACGCTCGCATTGGCATCGAGCAGCCAGCGCGCCCGCGGGGCTGCGTCCATCGTGTCCACCATGCCGAGCGCGAGCCGCTCGGCGCCGGCCCATGCGATCATCGCGCCATTGTCGGTGCAGAGCTTGGGCGGCGGGATGATCAGCGTGGTCTCGGCTTTCGCCGCAACATCCTGCAGCGCGCCGCGGATGGCGCGGTTGGCCGCGACGCCGCCGGCCGCGACGAGCGCACGCGGCGGGCCGAAGATTTCTTCAAACAGCTTCAGCCCAACGCTGAGACGATCCGCGGTCGATTCCAGCACCGCGGCCTGAAAGCTTGCGCAGAGATCGCTGATGTCCTTTGCTTCCAGAGGCGTCAGGCGGCTCGCTTCGTTGCGCACGGCAGTCTTCAGCCCCGACAGCGAGAAGTTTGCGTCCGCCCGGCCGATCATTGGCCGCGGAAACGCAAATCGGGCGGGATCGCCGCCATTTGCGGCCCGCTCGACCTGCGGCCCGCCCGGATAGGGCAGGCCCAGCATTTTCGCGACCTTGTCGAAGGCCTCGCCCATGGCGTCGTCGACGGTGGTGCCGAGCCGCACATAGTTTCCGACGCCGGCGACCGCGACGATCTGGGTATGGCCGCCGGAGGCGAGGAACAGGCAATAGGGAAAAGCGAGCGCGCAAGTGAGCCGCGGCGTCAGCGCGTGCGCTTCGAGATGGTTCACTGCGACGAGCGGCGTGTTGTGCACCATCGCGATCGCCTTTGCGGTGGTCAGCCCGACGATGACGCCGCCGATCAGGCCGGGGCCCGCGGCCGCCGCAACCGCCGAGAGCTGCTCGTAGCCGACGCCGGCATCCTTCATCGCGCGGTCGATGATGCCGTCGAGCAGATCGACATGGGCGCGCGCCGCGATCTCCGGCACCACGCCGCCGAAACGCGCGTGCTCCTCGGTCTGCGAGCGCACCACATTGGACAGGATCCGGCCCGACCCGTCGCCCTTGCGCTCGACCACGCTGGCCGCGGTCTCGTCGCAGGTCGTCTCGATGCCCAGCACCAAAATCGGCTTTTCGCTTTCCAATGGGAGCCCTTGCGCTATTTGAATGGTCTCGTAAGTAACCGCGCAACACTGACCTTGCAATCGCCGGCGCCCCCCAACATGGCCGTTCTCGTCACCCGCCCCTATCCTGACAATGAGACGACGGCGCGCGCCCTGCGCGAGCGGGGATTTGCAGTCGTGCTGGCCCCGATGCTGCGGTTCGAGCCACTCCCCTGGTCCGAGGGCCTTGAAGCGGACTTTGCGGCCGTGATCCTGACCTCGGCCAATGCCTTGCGGGCGGTTGAGGCGGAGCTCGACGGCTTGCGCAGGCTGCCGCTCTTTGCCGTCGGCGAGCATACCGCGGACGAAGCACGCCGCGCCGGCTTCGCCGAGGTGATCGCGGCTGAGGGCGATGCGGCGAAGCTCTGCGAGCGTGTGCGCAAGAGCCTGAAGGGGAAGAAGAAGGCCAAAAGGCTGCTCTATCTTGCCGGCGCGGATCTTGCGCGCGACCTCGCGGGCGATCTCGCCGTGGACGGTTTCGAGGTCGTGACCCGAACCACCTACCGGATGGTGGCGCTGTCAGCGCTGTCGCGCGAGACCCGTGACGCCTTCGCCGCCAATGAAGTGGAAGCCGTACTGCACTATTCCCAGCGCAGCGCACGGGCCTTCCTGGAGGCGGCGCGGGCCGGCGGTGTCGAAATCTCGGCTCTCGCCGTGCCGCAATGCTGCATTTCGCCCAATGTGGCCGCGATTCTGCGCGAAGCCGGGGCGTTGCGGGTGCTGGCAGCCGCCTCGCCGGACGAAAATGCCCTGTTCGGGGCGTTGGAGCGTGCGTTGCGGCCCTGATTGGCGTAAGAGAGCGCGCCGATTCCGGTATATTGTTCTGGCTTACCATTCAGGGAACCCCAAGGGATGGCCGATGACGTGCTAGAGGACGCGGGACCCGCGCCGGATGCCGGCAAGGTCAAGCGCGAGCCGCCGACGATCGATCTCGAGGCGACCAAGGTCTCCGAGGCCGCTTCCGCCGAGGCCGGCCCTGCTCAATCCGCGCCGCAGCCGGAAACGGGTGCGCCTGCCGAGCCGCCCAAGGACGTGTCCGAGGAAACGCCCACGGCGGAAGCTTCCGCGCCGATCTCGCCTTGGGTGATTGCGCCGTTTTCCGGCGCGGTGGCCGCCGCGCTCGTGATCGCGGTCGGCTGGCTGCTGGGCTGGCCGGCGGTGCAGGCGCCACCCGCCCAGCCGCAGGTCACGCACGCGGCCTTCGACGATCTTTCCAAGCGCGTAACCGGCCTCGAATCGAAGGCTGCGAAGACGCCGGCGACCGACCCAGCGATGACCGCGCGCCTCGACACGATGGAGAAATCGCTCGCCACGCTGCGCGGCGATCTCGATGGCCTGCGCGCGCAATCCGACAAGCTTGCCGCAGCCGTCGATAGCGCCAGGCACGCGCCGGCCGCTTCCGGCGCAACCGCACCCGCGGTCGATCTCTCTGCCATCAACAAGCGCATCGACCAGATCGAGCAGGCGACGCGCGCGCAAGCCGCGGCCATTGCGCAAGCCAGCAAGCAGGCCTCGGCCGCCAAGGATGCATCCGCCAAGGCGCAGGATGACCTGCCGCTTCGCCGCCTCGTCGCGGCCGCGTTGCTCGACGTCGCGGTCCGTCACGGCGACCACTATGTCGAGGCGCTGGCGACGGCAAAGGCGCTGGCGCCCAATGCTGATGCATTGAAGCCGCTCGACGCGTTCGCGGACAAGGGCATTCCGACCCCGCCGGTGCTCTGTCGCGAATTGCTGGCGCTGGTGCCGAAGCTGTCGCCTCAGCCGGGCAATGCGACCACCGGCTCCGGCATCATCGACCGCCTGCAGGCGGGCGCATCGAAACTGGTTCGCGTCGAGCGCACCGATGCCGCCGGCAACGACCGCAGCGCGGTGGTCGCACGCGTCACGGCCGCCGCGCTGCGCATTGACCTTGCGGATTCCCGCCGCGAGCTCAACGCGCTCGACCCCACCGACCGCGCGCCCGCGCAAGGGTGGCTCGACAAGGTGGCCGCGCGCGACGCCGCACTCGCCGCATCCCGTCAATTCGCCGAAGATAGTATGGCGGCGCTGGCCAAAGCGGCGCAGTAGGATTTTCATGGTTCGCATTGTCCTGTTTCTGGTGTTGATCGCGCTTGCCGCGTGGGGCGCGGCATGGGTGGCCGATCAGCCCGGCAACGTCGTGCTGACCTGGGGCGGTTACAAGATCACGACGGCGCTACCGGTGTTTGCGCTCCTGGTCGGCATCATCATCGTCGCGGCGATGATCCTGCTCGGCGTTTTGGGGGTGCTGTGGCGCACGCCGGGGCGCATCCGTCGCGGCGGCCACGAGCGCCGCATCGCGCGCGGGCGCCACGCCATCACCCACGGCCTGCTCGCGATCGGCCATGGCGACCAGGCTGCGGCGCGCCAGCATGCCGAGACGGCGCGGCGGATCGCCGGCCATGATCCGTTGACGCTTTTGCTCCACGCGCAAGCGGCGCAACTCGACGGCGACCGCGAGGGCGCGAAAGCCGCCTTCGGCGCAATGGCCGAGCGCGAGGACACGCGCCTGTTCGGCCTGCGTGGGCTTTTCATCGAGGCGCAGCGCGCCGACGATGCGGTTGCGGCCGTGATGATCGCGGAGGAGGCCTTGAGGCTTGCGCCGTCATCGACCTGGGCCTCGCATGCCGTGCTCGGCTTCCGCTGCGCGCAGGGCGACTGGGACGGCGCGTTGAAGATCCTCGACCATGATCTCGCTTCCGGCCTCATCGACAAGACCGCCTATCGCCGTCGCCGTGGCGTGCTGCTCACGGCGCGCGCGCTGGAACTGGAGAAGGTGGATCGCGATCGCTCGCGTGAGAGCGCGATGGAGGCGGTGAAGCTTGCGCCGACGCTGGTGCCGGCCGCGGTGCTCGCCGCGAAATTCGAGAGCGAGGCGCATCAGGTGCGCCGCGCGATGCGGATCGTGGAAGCAGCGTGGCTTGCGCATCCGCATCCCGATCTTGCCGATGCCTATGCGCATGTGCGGCTCGGGGATTCCGCGCGGCAGCGGCTGGTAAGGGTGGAGACGCTTGCCGCGAAGACCCCCGGCAACATCGAGGGCGCGCTTGCGATCGCGCGTGCTGCGATCGATGCGGCCGAGTTTGCGAAGGCGCGCGAAGCGCTGGCGCCATTCGTCGCCGATCCGACCCAGCGCGTCGCGATGCTGATGGCGGAGATCGAGCGCACCGAGCATGGCGACAGCGGCAAGGCGCGGATGTGGACCTTGCGCGCGGTGCGCGCGCGTCACGATCCGGCCTGGACGGCGGATGGCTATGTCAGCGACCGCTGGCGGCCGGTGTCGCCGGTGACAGGTCGCATCGACGCGTTCCAGTGGCAGACGCCGGTGGCGAGCCTGCCGTCGTCCGACAAGGCTGCGACGATCGAGTCCTCGCCGTTCGAGGAAGCGATGCTGGCCGCGCCTTCGCCGCGCCGCGAACCGAGCGCGAGCGAAGGCCTCGCCGCGCCGCCCCGTGAGGCGGCGCCTGAGGTAGCCGCCGCGGCGGCGACGCAGGACAATGTGCCCCCGCCGGCGGGTCCTGCGGAAACGCCGGCCGAAAAAGCCGCCGAGCCCGCAACAGCGCCGCCGCAGCAAGCGGCCCCTGCGCCGGCTGTGGCGTCGACATCGGCCGAATCGGTTGCGCCCGCCGCGCCCGCGCCGCTGTTCCGAACCCGTGCCGACCTCCCTAAGCCCGCGAGCTCCATTCCGGCCGTCATTCCCATCGTCCGCGCCCCCGATGACCCCGGCGTCGACGACGAGGGCGCCGGCGATGAATTTGTGGAACAAATCGGCACGCCCAAGGCGCAAGCCGGCGGCTGGCGCGGATTCCTGGCCCGCTGGGCCGGGTAACAAAATATTCACGCGCCCCGTTTTTCTTGCCATTCGGGCCTATGCCCGATATCAGGTGGCCACGCGTTGAGGCGTGCGAAAAGCACGTTTCAGGCTCGCCGCAATAGCTCAGTTGGTAGAGCACGTCATTCGTAATGACGGGGTCGGGGGTTCGAGTCCCTCTTGCGGCACCACGCTTCGCCCTTCGGGCTACGCGTGGCGCGGCCACTCCGTCTACCCAGAGCGGAGACATGGGTAACAGCCTGCACCCACTTGGGCGCGCTGTTCGTTGCAGATTCAAATGTCAAACTGCCGCTCTTCATTGCGAGCGAAGCGAAGCAATCCAGACGGCCTCGCGATGCATTTCTGGATTGCTTCGCTTCGCTCGCAATGACGACGCAAGGACGTGACTCAGCGTTCTCGCGGCATGAAATGCCCGAGGCCTGACAAAATAACGTCCCTCCCGAAACTCAGAGGGCACAGGGAATGCCGGGTGCCGTTGCACCCGCAGCCTCGTGTGCGAGAAATTGCGCATGGAATGCACACGAGAAATCCACAGGTACAACCGAACACACGCCGGCATTCCCTGCGCAATGGCTTTACGGCTTATACGCGTTCTCCCCGGAGTGCCGGGCTTGTTAGCCTCCGTCGCCCGCGCGTTCGTCACGTGCAGGCTTGATCCCAGCGTCGGGGGACCAGGACGACGCGATTTCGCCGTACGCGAGAGAAGTTTTCGTCGGCGCGCACAGCGCGCGCTGAACCCCCTCGCGTCCATCGCATCCCGCCGCCAACGTCCGTGACGATCGCGAGCCGCCCCTCCTAAAGGCAGCGGGACGGGCGGAGGCATACACCTGATTCGCGCTTCTGGAAAAGCGAAATATTTTCGTGAAGGGGCTTGAACAGGCGCAGCCAGTTGAATTGGCGGGCGAAATTAGTTTTTGCGCGCGGCCGTTTCTGCTCGAATGAGCAGCTTTCCAACCGTGTACTCAAGAACGACATGTTCAACGAGATCGTCGTTAAGCTCGACAACTTTTGAACGCTTGACCGCGTTCAATCATGTGATCCGCCGGCCGCGGTAACGTTAACAATTGGTTTCGATTGTCGATAAAATTCTATCGATTAGGATGATTAGCAGTTGAGCGGTGTGTGGACCCGCTTGATGAGAGGTCCAGCCAGTGGGGTAGCTCGGCGGACCTCGCCGAAATTCAGCGACGATGAGCACCTGAACTTCGATGTTCACCGTGATCACGCTCGAGACGCGCGCAGCGCACGACCCGCGAGAGTCTGCCGGACTCGGGCCAGTGAGAAAACCGATGAGAGCATCCCAATGCGCAAGACGATTGCGAAGGCCGTCACGTGGCGGCTGATCGGAACCGCCGAGATTTTTGCGATCTCTTTCTGGACCACCGGGCACATCGCGATGGCCGGTCACACGGCCGGGATTGCGGCCATCAGCTCGCTCCTCATGTACGTGGCCCACGAATTGGCATGGAGGGAGGCAAGGCCGTGGTGGTATGTCAACCCGAGGTCATGTCTATGTCGTCATAGTGAGGGTTGGCCAGATCAACCAGCACGCCAACGGAGTGACGCTCGTTGCTTGCACGTTGCTGCTTCACCTGAAATCGATCTTTGAACTCGTTTAGGTGCGCGCATCTGTGGCCGGTCGTCACCCTACGCGGTGTGGCCTCTTGCTCTTACTCATGCATAGCACTATCGCGGCCGACCTGAAGTCCCGTGCGCCGAGGGATAACCGCTCTTCAGCTCCCATAACACAGATCCCCCACTCAATCGCCTCATCGTGATGAAACCGAAAGGGTGATCTCCATCACATAAGGCTGTGGGGAAACCGCCTAGGATCCGCCCCAAGCCATCCGGCCCAGTGAAAAAGGGGAGACTTTCACATGCGCAAGCTCATTTTGATTGCAGCGGCGATGGTTCTGGCTTCTGCGGCCGCTCAGGCCGGAGATTCGCGCAGCCTTTCGACCGGTCTGACCACCAACACGCCGAGCGATCCGCCGGCGGTCGTCGACAATCAGGCGCTCCGGGCTGACAATGACACGCCCGCGACCACCACGCCGAGCCAGCCTGACACGCCACGCTACACAGCGCCGCCGACGGACACGCCTCAGCAAGCTCAACCGGCCCCCGCTCCATCAGACACCCCGCGCTACACCGCGCGGCCCGCGCCGGTCGAGAACACGCCGCCGGCTACCGCGACGACCACGCCCTCGACTACGGCGCCGTCGACCGCACACCGGCACGCCTCGAACGATGAACCCAATTACCGCCCCTCGCGCAGCCGCCACGCGCACGCCGAGCGGGCGCACCATCGCGGGACCTACTGGACCGCCGGGCGCATCATCGCCGAGCTGCACCGCTACGGGATTGATTGGTAAGCGGCGTCCGCCGGACCTGCCGGTAAGTCCGCCGGCCCCACACTCGATCGTCATGGCCGGGCTTGACCCACGGCTGTCCGGTTTAATTTTGGTGGACATGGCGCATGGCGTGGATTCTTCTGCGGTCTTGAGCATCGCCAAATGTTCGAGACACACAAGGAAGATCC